>Ga0308156_1000084_pt1 | contig 296355 bp, 257 predicted proteins | sample PhyAR2_FD_201041 | JGI IMG/M metagenome (GOLD analysis project Ga0308156, IMG submission 201041) | Phyllosphere microbial communities from UC Gill Tract Community Farm, Albany, California, United States - DLSL A.R2 | ecosystem: Host-associated > Plants > Phyllosphere > Unclassified | place...
TGGACGATGCCAATGCATAACTGGGGCTTGACCATATCCCAACTTTATATTAGATTTGGGGATAGACTCAAATTAGAAAGAGGTTTTTAAGATTTTATTCCAATGACACAGTTTGAGTTACACTCCCTTATGATTGTTAAGTTTCCGTTGTCTTTTATTATCTGATGAAATATGTGATGACAGTATTCGATTCCGGGACTTTATATTGAATTCAGTTTTTGATTTCCGAATTTCAAGTACTCCTTCGATATTGAAGCATTACTTGTTGGATATTACGGTTTGATTTGTGCCAGTCATTTCGGTCGGATGGTGCCAGCTATTACGGTTCAAATGATACCACTTTAGTGGTATAGTTTTAGTCCGTCCATCCGTATTTTTTACGATTTGAATTGTGCCACTTTAAAAAGATCAAGAAAGAATTACCTTGTCGCTTTAAATACAGCGATATGGCCAACAAACTTGATCCGATGGGCTTAAAACAAATACTCACATTACATCTGGACGGTCACAGTAACCGTAAAATAGGTTCCGGCTGTTAAAAGTAGATAATCCATAATGAATTACTAATTTTAAATATAGGGAAACGAATAAAAAGTTCATTTCAGTGTTATAACGAAAATATAAGAATAACCTACATCCATGGCAAACGAAATAAATATTGAAAATATACAACAACTCATTGATCTAGTTAATGATGATCCTAATGATCACCCGCTAAAAAAGATGGGCTTGTTGTTTGTAAATGCCATGAACGACTGGCCAACGCAAAATCAAACTAACATCAATGAATTCGTACAAGAATTACAAAACTATTTTGGGGCACCAATTACCAAAGACGTTATATTAAATAAAACTACAAGTCTTTCCGATGAAGATGCGTGGCGGAAAGAATCCGCCTCTTCACTCTTAGAATTGTTTGATTTCGCAGGAACAGAATATAAAGAGGAAAATCTAGAACAACTAATTCAGGTAATCATCAAATATTACAAACAACCTTCAACATTAATTGATCCTATGATGCTTGTTGAACAATTTGGAGTATACGACGAAAAGTTGGACTTATCCAGATACCAATATCCTAGTTTAGATCTATTCCCCCATCAATTGCAACCCTTGGTTGAAAAAATTAATAAACAAGCCGCACAATATAAACTTCCGCTATTATTATGTGGTGAAGAAAATCTTACGTTTCAGGAACTATACGAGCACCCAAATCTGCTATTAGCTGGGACGATTGCTTCTGGTAAAACGCAGTTTATCTATAATCAATTGGTTATGTGGTTGTATAAATTTCATCCCGCACAATTGAAACTGGTCATATGTAAAAGCAAACCAATAGACTACACTGCTTTTACCAAACTTGAAAAACATTTTATAGCTGCATTAGCCAGTGATCAATCTCCTGTTATCGATCACAATAAGGCTCTTCCGACGATTAATGCATTAATCATTGAATGCGAGCAAAGACAAGAGCTATTTCAAAAAGCAGGTGTAAAATCAATTACAGATTATAATAATAAATTTGTCCATCGAACACTCGATCCATTACAAGGTCATCGTTATCTGCCTGATATTGTATTAATAATGGACGATCTACAAACCTTTTTAGACGATGACGCTATAAGGTCGCTGATTGTATTGACGCAGAAAAACTTATATACAGGAATATATCTATTGGCTGTGACAAGCCAAATAATGGCTAGAAATATTTCACCACAGTTAAGAGCCAACTTTAGTCTCAGAATTGGAATGAAACTCATGTCCCAAAATGAATCGAAAAAGATATTGGATCGTATCGGTGCGGAAAAATTAACTTCTTCGGGACAATTAGTCTACGAACGTGGTGAAAAACTAATGAAAGGCCAGCAACCGTATCTGGATTACCTATACTTATCATCAATCTGTGAGTACATTGGAAGCCAGCTCGGTTATCCTTCTCCTTACATCTTGCCTGAATATCAGTTTATTGAAAATCCGCCTGTACTATTTGATCCAAAAGATAAGGACCAATTCTTTGAAGAAGCTGCTCGATTGATTGTGATGCATCAACAGGGATCTCCATCATTAATTCAGCGTAAATTAAAGCTTGGCTATAACCGTGCTGGTCGCATAATAGACCAACTAGAAGCTGCAGGTGTAATTGGTCCATTTGAAGGAAGTAAACCGAGAGAAGTTTTATTTCCAGACGAATATGCGCTAGAACAATATCTAGAAATACTTGCGACACATAATAACCTAGAATATACTCCTCCAAGTTTAGACAACAATTCAAAAAAGAATATAAATACACCCATCGAACCTGAATTGTCTATGAACAAAATTGAAGATTTAAAAAGCGAACCTATTTACACTGAAAATAAACCAATTGTTTCTAAAAAAAACAAGGATAAAGTGTTCATATTCCTCGTTATTTTAATTGTTATCCTTGCTTTATGCTATTGGATAGGCAAACAGTAAACTCAATGCAATCCGATTTTATTGTTACGGTAAACCGTAAATATTACCCATTATAATACGATACTTTTGTTACAACAAATTATCGGGAGATTAGTGAATGATTATTGCTTTTGTTGAAAAACATTGATAAATTAGAAAATAGGATTATTGACCTTATTGACATGGCTTAAAAGCTCATTGCCAGTATAATCGCAGACATTCAGTATGAAAAGTTAATGGGAACCTTCTTTATAATTTTGATTTTTATTGTTATCGCCTTAGCTGCTTCAAGTAAAAAAAACAAAAAGAAACATAAGCAGCAGTATTATGCCCCACTAAAGGCTCAAGAGCAACCAACAGCTGGAGAAATGAAAAGCGCTCATTTCTACTACGGTGAAGGTTGGCGTCAATATTTAATTACACATCATGGTAAGTATGAATTGTGGCCACCCAACTTTTTTGAAATTGCTGCAATAGCGTTGCGTAAACTTTCTATCAAGGAAAACTATGATCTCAAAATCCACTTTAATCACAAAGAGGGATCTCAACTGCTTTACAATCTTACTTTAAGGCTATTAAGAAACCGTCAATACAATAGTGAGAACGTAGGCAAAGCGTACAGAATAGTGATTAATACAATTCAGAAACTATCAGCATCATCCCCTATACCTCCTATCCCTAAAGTGAGCGAAAACAAATCTACCACTGCATTCGTGCAAGAGGATACTGTTATAAATGACGTGATACCATCAATCCAATCCGCAAATACGCCACGAGCATTAAAAAGTGAGCAGGAAACCGCCGATGTTAAACTTTCTGAAGTAGAAGTTCCAATTCAAACAGAAGATAGTAAGGCTGAACAAGATCAACATGGTAAAATTGCGTCTATATTAGATTCCTTAAACGTCAACAATCGATCAGACGAAACACACAATGATATTATTGATGTTACGAGTCATCGTGAAGAAATTATATCAACTCAAGCCTATAATTTAGATACGGCTACAAGTCCTTATTCCGAACCTTCATTAAATATCGAAGAAGTATTAGCAAAATTGGATGATTCTAATCTTTTTGCAGTTACAAGTGAAAAAATGAGCATCCAACCTGCCCAACAGAGTTATGCAGATGGATTTGAGAATAACTATAACTATGACGACTATTTACTCGGCAAGCGTTATAAAGACAAAATGGGACTCTCTAAAGCTCAAGTGAGTCTAATCAATAAGCTATATGGAGTAAGTAATGTTTTCATTGATGTGGAAGGATGCTGTATAGAAACGATTACACTCTTTCTAAGTTGTGAAAAAAAATTAAGAGCTAACCTCACGAAAAAAGATTCTGACCTAAAAAAGGAAATCGAAAACGTTATTGAAGGAGCGCGAAAAATTTCTAAAGTCACTAATGAAGGTGCCTGGATGTTCTATAGTTATAATAATCAAAAATATGTGAATGATTTATTCACACAACAAGTTTACTACACCATATTTAAAAGAGCAGAGACCTTAGTAAGAGAAAAGTGGGGGCATAAACGAAAAATATCTGGCGATTTTGCTCAAACTTTTACCGGTCTAAGTGATATTTTTGAGGAAAGAATTGGTTCTGATGTTAATTCGATTTTGGAAAGCTTAAAGTCTTCCATCAAAGATCCGGACTTAGCGACTGAGATCGAATTAAATAGGATGAATACAACGCGTTGGAAGACTAAACTTGATGTTCTCAAGCATGGTGTAAACCAAGACAATATAATCGAGTTTGGGCAGGAAATCCATACGCTTTTTGAAGAGAACCAACTGAACCCTTCTGCAGAAAACATCTACTATGAAGCCTGCAAAATAGCATATACCATAGATAAAAATGAAGCCATAAAGCTTTACTTACATTATCTATACACCGATCTCCAATCTGACAAAATTGACGACAAACAGCTCACAAAAACAATCCACAAGACACTTTTTAAAAATGATCATCACGAACAGGCATTTAACGATATTATACAGCAATTAAAAGTGGATCGTAATCTCCCCTCCGCAATTGAAAAGGTAGATTCCATATATGCGCCAATCAGAAGAAAAATAGAATTGAATATAGAAGCTATCAAAACGGTTGAGGAGCAGGATAAAAATACCGTTGAACTCTTAAACAACTACCTTCAAGATGAGGAAGAACTCGTAGAGAATGTACCAGTTGTAAATAGCAGCGTGGTAGAAAGCTCGAAGACGGAAATAGAATCCACCGCGATTGAATCTGATACAGACAACTTATTTGTTGACGAGCTTGATCTGTCATTAGATCAACGCGAATTGATCGGTTTATTTACAGCAAATAGTTTTGAACTGACTCAAGAATACCTAGCAAATTTCTGTAAATCGAGAGGGTTACGGTCTGGACCTATGATCAACGATATTAACGAGATTTGTTATGAAATTTTAGATGACACGCTTATCGAAGAGCGCGACGAAGAATATTTGGACATGAATGAGGATTATTATAAAATGATTATTAAAGCATGAAACTAACAGTAAAACCTAAAGAAGCTACGGCTATAATCAATTCCCTACTAAGTGGCGTGGTGCCAAGAATCGGAGTTCAACATATTACTGTAGGACGTTCGGATGAAGTCGATGCTTTTATTAAAGCATTAGAAGATGTAAAAAATGGCCATAGTATGGTGAAATTCTGGATCGGCGATTTTGGGTCGGGAAAATCTTTTATGCTTCATCTCCTCAATACGGTAGCTTTGAAACAGAAATTTGTAGTCTCGACAGCTGACTTCACACCGGATAATCGCCTATATTCAAATGATGGCAAAGCGCTCGTGCTGTATACAGCTATTATGGATAATATTGCAATACAGACAAAACCAGAAGGCGGCGCTTTAGCAACACTACTGGAAAAATGGATCGAACAAGTTGTCGCTTCTACTGCCGAGGAAAATAACCTATCTCTTATTCAGGTCCGCGAAGAGCAATATCTGAATCTAGTACAGAATAAGATTATGCAGTCAATCAATGAACTGACTGATGTCGGTGGATTTGATTTCGCTACCGTAATCATGAAGTACTACGAAGGATATATTAACGACGACGAGCTATTGAAACGAAATGCCTTAAGATGGTTAAAAGGGCAATATAAAAAGACTGAGGCAAGACAGGATCTTGGAGTTCGCGAGGTGATCAACGACTTGAACTTCTACGACATGCTCAAAAATTTCACGGCACTTTTTGTCAGTATGGGTTACAGTGGTTTTATGCTCAATCTCGATGAAGCCATCAATCTTTATAAGATCTCGACATCGACGATGCGTGAAAAGAACTATGAAAAAATCCTGACGATTTATAACGATTGTTTCCAAGGTAAAGTAAGTAACTTGTTTATCAATATAGCAGGCACACGTGAATTTTTGGAGAATGAGCGGCGTGGTTTATTTAGCTACCAAGCATTGAAATCAAGATTAGAAACAAACAAGTTTGAAACACTTCAAATTCGTGATTTCGCACAGCCTGTGATCCGATTAATGCCAATCGATCATAACGAGATATTTGTATTGCTTAAAAAACTCAAAGAAGTTTTTGAATTTCATTATAAGTTAGAAATTGACATTTCGGATAGCGAAATTCAAAATTTTATGGAGGAAATATATAATAAACCTGGTGCAAGTGAATTTTTGACACCAAGGGAAGTGATACGTGACTTTCTAAATATTTTGAGTATCCTACGTCAAAATCCTGAATTAGATAAAGCAGCACTATTTAGCGATATTCAGATCAAAGACGAACGCCCAGTCGACGTATTATTAGACAGTATAGAAGAACTATAGTATGGCATTTGAACTGCTCTCTGAACCTATTAGACGCTTTGTGAAGGATAAGCGTTGGGAAAGTCTTCGACCAATACAAGTGGCTGCTATCGAAAAAATTATGAAAAACGATGGCAATGTCATATTGGCTAGTAGAACGGCCTCCGGTAAAACGGAGGCGGCCTTCCTCCCTATCCTATCCAAAATAAGTCCGCGGAGCAAGAGCGTTCAAGTCTTATACATTTCTCCATTGATCGCTTTGATCAACGATCAATTTGTTCGTGTAGAAGATCTGTGTAGTTATCTAGATATTAAAGTAACAAAATGGCATGGCGAAGCAAACAGAACGGCAAAGGAGCATCTGATTAAAGAGCCAAACGGTGTCGTACTGATTACACCAGAATCCTTGGAGGCTATGTTGGTTAATAAACCACAAAACGTTAGCATATTATTTAACGATCTCAAATACATCGTTATTGATGAGATTCATTCATTTATAGGTACGGATAGAGGGATTCAGCTAAAATCGATATTGCACCGCATTCAAAAGTCCGCTAAGGTGACACCTGCTATCGTAGGTTTATCAGCGACCTTAGGCGATTTCGAAGAAGCAAAACGCATGACTGGTCGACCAGATGCTACGGTTGTGCTACGAGACCGGACCGCTAAAAGCATGGTGACTTCGTTCCGTTATTTTGAGAGCGGAGCAAATCAACTATCTTTGGAGTTACTGAAAGATCTCTACAAAGAAACCTACAACAGTAAAGTTTTGGTATTTCCCAATAGCCGTGGACGGGCCGAAGAAGTAGCCGTCAAGCTAAAAAGGATTGCCGAAAAAGTAAATGGGCATACATCTTACTACTCACACCATTCATCCGTCGATCGCGAGCTTAGGGAATGGATTGAACATTTTGCCAAAACAAATAAGTATCACCCATTTGTGATTTCCTGTACCTCAACGCTAGAGCTTGGTATTGATATCGGAAGCGTTGAAATGGTGGTCCAGATCGATGCCACGCATTCTATTGCATCCCTTATACAACGAGTAGGAAGAAGCGGGCGCAAGGATGGACAAGCTAGTTCGTTGTTGTTATACGCAACTGGTAAATGGAGCCTGCTACAATCATTAGCTTGTTGGGAACTTTATAAACAGGAATTCATCGAACCGCCCCTTGTAGCTGTAAAGCCCTTTGATTTATTTGCACACCAACTATTGGCAGTAGTCAAACATTATAGTGGCTTACCCATTTCAGATTTAAAAACCGAGCTTGAGCAAAACTTTGCTTTCAAGGATATCACTTCCGAAGAGTTTGATGATATTTTAAGCTATCTGATTGAAACTGATATGCTCGAGCAATTAGGTCGAGAAGTCATCATCGGTCTAGAAGGTGAACGAATTGTCAATTCACGAGATTTTTATTCAGTATTTGCGACTGAAATACATTTTAAAGTCTTACACGATGGCAAATCAATTGGTGATCTTCCCTCCTCATCACCGATCATGATCGAAGACAATATCTTGTTGGCCGCCAAGATCTGGAAAGTAGTTGATATTGATTTTAGAAGTAGGAAAATATTTGTCAAACCGACTAACGATGGCAAGCCTCCTATTTTTGGCGGTGAGCCTGGTAATACACATCCATTAGTGAGGCAAAAAATGCTCGAATTACTAATGACTTCGTCAATACATCCTGAGCTTGATGAGCAATGCTGTATGATATTGGAGGATATGCGTCAGGTCTTTCAGGATATTCCGATTGAGAGTTTGGAAGATGACCGCCCCTTGCTTGTGGGAGAAAATTCCTATAAATTTTACACCTTTCAGGGATCAAAGATATTTGATACGCTAAAATTTATTTTATCTGCAGCAGAAATAGAATTCCGACATCAAGACGCATCAGCATCTATTGAAATAGACAAAGAGCAAGGATTTGAATGGTCTGCACCAAAACTGCTTGCTGTATTTGAAGATTTAGATCATCATTTGGCATTACGGATCGATGCCAATCCGGCAATATTAAGTTTTGCAAAATGGGCTATACTACTTCCTAAGGATAAACAGATAGAGCTCTTAAAAAGTCGACGCTATGACTTTGAGGGTGCTATGAGATTTATAAATTCTGTTCGATGGGTCTATACTGAAAGCCTAGAGGATGATCTTATTAAAAATTCTTTAGACGCGTAAATTGAAATTTTATTACTATGATTATTTCGCATCTAATTCTCGTAGCGATTGACACCGATAGCTCGACAATCGCTTTAAAAATCAAAGACCTTAAAAGTATAAAGTACGATTATTATTCCAGTTCAAATTACATTAAAAGTTTTGCAATCTGCACACACAGTAAGCATTTAGCGTTAAGCATAAAATCTGGGCTTGAGGCCCTGATTTTAGATGATATGATTAATGACTACAACGGAGCCATTTATAACATATCGGCTCTAAGCAAATTAGTTAGAGGATGTAATTTCTATAAGTCAGAGATTCCAAGTATCGAAATCATAAAAAATATAAAGACCTTAGAAAACGTTGAGATACCTCAAATTGATACCTACAAAGGCATAATGGAATTTTATGATAATTGCAATCTACTAATTGCTCAAATCGACGAGTTGTTATATAATGGTGCTGAATTTTCAAAAAATAACCGAAAAGAACAACCATCTATTATTCACAACCGAAACTTACCTATTTTGGATCAATTGAATTTCGATTGGGTATATAATAAGGATAATGATATAGTCTTTGATAATATTGGTCTAGCAAAATGGAGACGTGAAGGGCGATTCCCAGAGCATAGACGACTTATAGAGATCAAGTATTTTAGATAGGGTTCATTTTTATCCTTGAAAAATGGGAAACCGTAAAAATTCCCAGCAAGCTCTCCCGATCTTGTATGTAATTTTTCAAATTATGATTAATCAAGATGAAGTATGAAAAAAATTGATATCACAAATATTGTACTCAATGAAAATGCTTATTTCTTTAGCGCTAAAAGTAAAATTACAAAAAAATTTATCTTGAAGATCTTTCAAGAAGCGAGAGACGAAAAAGATGCACGTAGATCTTATGATTCTCTGATAAGACAATCTCTATTTGAAGGAGGACAAGAGGTAGCAAAATATTCTCTAGACATATTTGATTTTGACCAAAAGCCTTCTTTCTTAAAGCAGCCCCAAGATCTTTGGGAAACTAAAACTGCACTTTTCTTAATTTTAGAATATAAGGAGTACGTAGTAATATTTAGGAAAAATATCTCTGGAATAAAGAGCTTGAAGTCTATGGCAGAACCTATCGACTATAGCATTTTAGCTAATTTCTATATTGATGATAAGAGCAAATTTGAGAAGATAGTTTCTAATACACTCAATACCGCTGATAATGCTATACAAACAAAAACTGCTGAAGCCATAGATCTAAAAGGTGTAATGACTAGATTCGGCGCGAGTAAGCAAGTAATTTCGGCTATGCGACTAGATAACGAAGGGGATAAAGCTACCATTTCTTTAAATACTTCTAGAGTCAATGCACTGAAACTAGGACAGGATTTAGAGCACGTACTTTTTTGGTCTATTAAAATATGTAATCTTATAACAGTCGCTATAGTAAACAGTAAAATGCATCGCTTTTTGGCTTGTTTTGCGGTACCCATTGATTTTGAGAAAGAAATCCAAATATTAAATCCAAAATTCTTATTATTTAGGTTTAATTCCATTATAGACCAAATCGATAATGGTTTGATTCAAAGTTTATATAAAGAGGATGAGGAAGGGAAACAATCAGAAATAAAAATAACTGACATTATACAATCATTAGGAGGTCTTATTACACTAAGTAAAGATAGAAAAGATTTATATACAGGAAACGGCATTAATGTTCGAGTAAATCAAAAATCGCTAACTGTAAATGGCGATTTTTTCAAAAATCTGTTTGTTAAAATTCAAGATGATTCGATAAATCTTGCAAAATATTTAAATTATCAGAGCCATTATTTAATTACATTTGAAGAACCTGAATACGCCTACACACATCATAAAATTTTTAAGGATCATCGGCTTTTAAATGATTTAGAAATCTTTTTAGATACATTTATTCCAGAACCACTGTTAAGAAATGTAACATCTGAAAAAGGTAACGGTTATACCGAAAACTCCAGCGAATTTGAAAGCAACTCATTATTTGGAATACTCGATAAAATGCTAATGACAAAACAAAATGTTATTTGTGATGATCTTGGAGTTGAATGGGGAGATTTTATCACTATAAACCACAGTGAAATATCTTTTTACCACTGTAAACATAACGAGAACTCGCTTTCAGCTTCTAATTTACAGGAAGTTTTCGGTCAGGCTCAGAAAAATCTAGGATATCTGGAGTTAAGTGATGAGGATGTGGAATATCGGGAATCTCGTTGGTCCGATACTTACACATTGAACAAAGTAACTACAAAAATTAAAAGGATAAGAAGGTGTGAAAAACCTAATACTCCAATACTAAGCATTAAAGAAAGCATTCGTAAAGCTTCAGAGAGCGGAAACCTTAAAAGAAGCGTAAATGTGGTCATAAGTTTTCTCTCGAAATCTGAATTAAGTCAATCACTATATCGCCTAAAGAACGGAGAAAAATTTGAAAACAAAGGTGTTACGCTGCAAATACTTTGGTTTGTAAATGCCGTTTTATCAAGTGCTAACGAAATTGGCGTAGAATTTAGAGTGATATGTAGGCCTTAAATGATATTTTTCAAATCTCTTCCGAGGTGTAGTGCAGGACTGTGACAACGTTCCTCCGACGCAATTAAGTTCCGGTATCGAGGATGATGGCAGAGAAAGGAAATTTATTGGTTACTTTTTTCGTCATATCAAATACCTATCTTAATAGGTAGCTTCACTGCCAGCAAATCCCTCGAAACTGAAGAAGATTGCTGTCTCATAATTTATAAGCTGCTATTAAGTCGTATTTCCAATAATATATTTTTCAAAACATTTTTTAGTGGCCATTTGCCATGCCCAAGTTTATATAGATCTACGATAAAGAAATACACAAGAGGAGTAAGAAGCAATAAAAATCCTATATGGAAAATAGATATTACTACCGGATTAGGTGTACCCAGATAGGCTCCTAATATCACTTTAATTGAATCATTAGAGAGTGCAATTGTACCACCGATTAAACCTACAAATAAACTAACCCTAAAAATCGCGTCATTACGATGGGCGTCCAAATCAGATATCATTAAATCGATTTCCTTTTCGCTCATCTCTAGCTCATGAACCTTATCATTAATTTTTTTCATTCGATGCATAAACAATGCATCGGAAAATTTTAAATTTTCGTCATTATTATTGGATCTAAGCCATTTCTTTTGTTTTTGATCACGTAATATAATACTACATAGAAACCAAATATAATTCGCAAAGACGAGGAATAAAATCAGATGAAAAAATGTGGATGGTTTTAAAGTAAAAGTAGAATAGGCACAAAATGCTAAAGTAACGACGTACATTCCTATAAATGGTATACCAAAACACCATCCAAATTTCCGTTGACTGATTCCATAAACTATTTTGGCATAAGATAATTCGTCACAGACATATTTAATTAACTGTACTTTTTTTGAAGATAAGTTCATTTGCTTTTTTATGTGTTTAAACGTTTTTATTAGTATAATTTCTAGCGAAATAAGAACAGCCAAATTTTGTTTGGCTGTAATATATTAAGATACAAAAAATTCTAAATAAGGGAGAACTAACTTCATTTTAGGCTCCGTTTATATAATTTGATGATGGAGAAAACACATTTTCATTAATGGGTGGATAAAGTACCGACCCTATGCCAGCACTTAGATTGTTTCCTCGCAAAATCCCCTTAAACGATCCTGTTGGAATATTTGATAAACTATTTGCTGCCAATGTTATGTTATCCGAGACTAAAGAGAATACGGTGTTATCAGCCATATCGTAATTCGTTCTGATTGGATTATAAAAATAATAGATGATGCCCTTTAGAGCACCCACAATAGTATTTCTAACAATATTAAGGTTACTGAGCTCGGACATTGCATTTCCAGCATTTGTAAATTGAACTGTGTTAGTTGTAGTATCTGGAGAGACACGTTCAAATCGATTTCCCATAAAGTTAGACACACCAGCTAGGTATCTTATATTAATAAGAGCCGTAGCAGTAGTTTTCTGCTCATTAAGATCAAATGTATTATATCCGATATCCTTATTTTTAAAAAATTCACGGAACTCTATTAAACGAGAAGTCCTATTTTCAACTGGAATAAATTCAACTAGGTTATGCTTAAATTCCAATTTAGATATCAATGCACCAGCACTATGCAATATAAAATCAGCCATTTTAAAACTATTATTTTTTATAACATAGCTCGAATTAGAACCGTGTGTACTATCTGAAAGTGACATAAAGGCGCTAGCTGCATAGAATTCGTTATTTAATAAATACAGCGTCTGAATATTTGCATTTGCACTATTGATATTCCGTCCGTATTCATGAAATACCCTGCAATTCTTCATGGTAAATTCACCTTTACCAAATCTAAGCAGCAAGGATGATCCGTCCATATTCCCGCTAAATACAGGTTTATCTGTAATAATATCACAACCATCGATAAGAGTCCCGGAAGTGTTAACCGATATATTACTTATCTTCAAGTATTCTGGACTATTTAGGAATTTACACCCGATCAGTTGCAGTCCGGTCCCAGATAATTGGGTCAAATTAGCTTCGAAGTTCTCCTCAAATAAACAGTTCTTTACAACAATATTACTCAAATTAGAAATGGGAAATGTCGTTTGCTCCAACTCGGAGTAGATATTTAATCCCTTACTCTGGTTTCTAGCCATAGTGCATGAGTCCAGTACGATATTTCTTGCTACACCAGAATATTGTTTTGGATCTGTCGGTTTAGAAACATTGGGTTCTATATCGATACCGCAATTCGGTCCTGTTCCACTTGTATCATTAAAACTACTTTGAAAACAATAAAAGCCATCGATATTTGCCAAAGTCATCCCCTGTCTCCTATTATCCAAGCAATGGACATTTTTTATCGAGATATCCTTACATGGCTTTATTCCATCTGGTGTCAAAGCTTCTCGACCTCCAATATAAATACCATCCCCCCAGCATTCTACAATCTCAACCCCCTCAATTTTTAAATTTGTTGCCTCATAAGCTCTTATTCCAATTCCCCACTCACCAATACCTTTAGCTATAACCTTATATTTTACTGTATTATCAAAAACCTCATCTCCTACATTATTATCGTTATAGTTCACAAGAATATTCGACGAAATTCCTGCAACTACCACTTCTACCTCTGTAGACGTAACATATAATCTATCGCCTAAATTATATTGTGTATTTCGCTTCCTTTCTTTTAGAATTTTTGACATGTCCTTCGACAAATGCTTGTATTTTGACCCCCGAACTTTACCTTTACCAATAATATTTACGTTATCTTGCCCAGCTACGTTGATTATACAATAGTTACCAAAGTTATTTGGTTGACATGTGACCTCTCCATCAATAATTATCGTCGTATTGCTAGGTATTTCAATTCCTCCTAAATGATTATTAGAAACCTCAATTAAATAAACACTATTTTCATCAATCCAAGCGTAATTTCCATGCTTTTGACAATATTGGAGGCAACGATTTATAAATATTTTACTACCCTCCTCTCTATTGGCTTTGGCTCCGAAGTATCTTACGTTGATATGCCCTACGAAATTATGAATGAGCTTAGTGCTATTAACGATAATAACACTGCCACCATCGTCTGGCCCGGGATCTGGAACTATGGGCGCTAAATAATAAATAATCGGTGCGGGAGTATCCCCTTTTTCATAATAGCCTAATAGCTTTACTCCCGCGTAAATTGGATTGTTTCCATTTAATCCATCGATTTCGACCGCAGAAAGATTTCTCATATCCTGCATGGTGTCTTTAATTAAAAATTGATTTGCCATATTCTTTTGTTTTTATGTGTAGAGCAAAAGTATGGCTGTAGGCTGGGCTATCGGAGGAAAAGAAGTGGTATGTAAGCGGTATCTGGGCGACACCGAAAAGTCGGCGTTACGTCAGTCTTTTCAGAATTATTTTAAAAATGAAATGCGGTACCTTTTTAGCATACCGCATTTCATTTTTTCTTTTGTTTAACAGCTATATTGCCAAGACACCCGCAGTTCGTAGCTTCGTCTTCAGGTCCCGCAATTCAATCAAGATCCCTTGGACTTCCGACGGTGCATAGTCTGCTCCAGGAGATAATGCATTGTCAGGAGAAATAGCAGATTGATTGACCAAACCTTTCGCCAAATCTGTAGCATTTCCCAATATGTCTTCATTTTTATAGCGGAATAGATGATTAACGGTATTGGCCTGCATAATAACATATCCTGAATAAAGCCCTGGAGCGACAATATTCTTATTGGCTGCCAACTGAAATATATTCATATTAATAAATAATCTAAAACCGGAAGCAAACGTTGTACCCAATACATTAATAGTATCCTCAACAGATGATCGTGTAAACAGATTATTCGTTATAAAATGAAAACCGTGATTAATTCTGTTCACTCTTAAATAGTTATTGACATAACAGTCGATAAAAGAGTTGGATTCTATTACAAAAGTAGGTGTGCTATTTCCTCCAAATGTTTCAATAATCGGATAATTAACTTTACCAAGATTCTTAAATATATTATGCAAAATGTTGGCGCGAACTCCTGCTCCCGTATTTCGTACGGTAATAATACTATTATCCGACTGTTCAAGTACTGGCTCCAGGCCATTAAAGGTATTTCTGACGATGTTGGACACCTGGCATCCGGCAGGTATATTGATTAACGACTCATTGACAACATTAGGTCTTGATTTTAAATCGAACGTATTATTTATATAATCCAACCTTTCCATCGAAATTGTTTTAGAACCAAGATAGCCAGCATACCCCCTAAAATAACAGTTATCAAAAGCCAAAGACTTCAACTGGGTAACCGTACTTCCTGTAGCTACTGTACAAGTTCCGACATCGTATACGCGAACATGATCAAACCTAATGTCAAGATCCGAGCAAGAAAATGGAACATTAAGAAAGTTTTGATTAGTACCATTCAAACCTCTCAATTCACTGTTATTGATCCAAAATCTTTTCATTAAAGACAGATCTGTGAATGTATTGCTTAGATTGATTACATGTAAATTTGTTTGATTAGTACTATAGGTCGCGTCGGATTGAATATATGAGTTACTCATCTTAAAAGACGCTGCACAAACGGAAATATCTCCTGAATAGCTACCAACTTTAGTCGGATAAGACCGAAGTCTGTCAACGGTTACGTTTCCAGCTCTAGCTATCCCTAAATTACTGACCAGATTGTCTCGCATATCGTTATTTTCAAGATAAATATTATCAATCCGGGCTGTTTCTAGTTTGAAAGGGTTAAACATTGACACTGCCTGATAGTTGTCGCTAAAGACCGAATTTGTAATTTTCACATCGCTAACTTTTCCAACTTTAATTACACTATCCTTATTCGGATTCGGTTCCAGATCTATCCCAGCCATAGGGAGCGTGCCGTAGGTTTGAGAAAATAAGCAATGATCAATTTCAATCGTGGTACAGTTTACAAGAGATATCCCTTGTCTTCTATTGTCGATAAACTGAACGTTATGATAATTAACCATTTTACTTGGATTATTATTGTTCTGATCTTCATTACCCCCTACCGCTGATCCATCGCCCCAGAATTCACGTAAAGTCAAATCGCTAATACTCACATTGCTTGATGAATAAATATAGATACCATGTCCCCACTCCCCTAAATTTTTTTCGATAAGCTCAAGTTTCATAAAATTACTCTCATCGGGCAAATTCGCAGGATTTCCAAGCACAAATATATCTCCAATTGCAGAGGTGTCGGCAGCACTAGGGTCCTTGTCCATACGACCTAATTGGATCACCTTATAGCCATAAGAATTTATAGTGACATAATCACCCAATTGATAAACGCCTGTAAACCGATTAAAATGTTTGTAATAAATATTAAGGCCTACCGCAGGTCGCTTGTGTTTATACCCGATAAGTGTCCCGGTGCCTTTAAAAGAAACATTTGTAGCATTTCTAACAAGAAACATACTGGCATTGCCATTAGTGCTAGAACGATGACGTATCACTCCATTGATAATAACATTGGTATTACTCACCACTTTGATAGTTCCGTCATCCCAATAAGTACCCATATCCATTGTAAAGTCTGTGTCCCTATCAAAAAGAATATCTTTTCCCCCGTTATGGATAAATATGTTATTGACAAGTTGCGGATCATTAATATAGGCGGCACCGCTCCGTAAACCAAAATACCGCACGTCTATGACCGTTTCAAAAGTGTGAACCAACTTTCTGGTCCCAGCTTTAATAATGCTTCCTCCATCCTCTGGTCCTGGATCTTGATTAACTGGCACTAAATGGAAAATAATTGGGACCGGGGTATCGCCTTTTTGGTGATAACCTAATAATTGGACTCCTACGTAGGTTCCGTCTTCCAATGCAGCGATTTCAGTCGAATCCAGTGTCTTCATCTCCTGCATCGTGTCCTTAATTAAAAATTGATTTGCCATATTCTTTTGTTTTATGTATAGAGCAAAAGTATGGCTGTAGGCTGGCCTATCTTAGTAAAAGAAGTTGTATGTAAGCGGTATGTGGGAGATACCGAAAAGTCTAGCAAAAATTGATTTTTTCTTTAATTGAGATGAGGTAACCGGTAAAAGATATTTTTAATTGCTAGCAAGATTCTTTTCCTGCCTGAAACGGATAAAAAATCGAACATTTTAACAAAGGAGCCATTATTCTCTTTTTTGAAATAAAGATTGAGGTTTCTGAAAAGATGTAATCAATTACTAAATTTCTTAATTTAGGAAAATCACTAAGCATTGAAGATCTCTAATTAAATAAACACCAAAAACTATGAAATACCTTATTTTACTTTCATTTCTATTGATTTTCAGCAATACTTTTTCACAAGAAAAAAATATTAAAAAAGAAAAATGGCATTGGAATAACAACAAAATAAAACAGGATACAACAGCGGGATATTGTCAAGTTTTAAAAGTTGATAACGTTCTTTATATATCTGGTGCCGTAACAACGGAGATTTCCCCTGAAGGAATTCAAGCAGTTTACAATGATTTAAAAGCGTCTTTGGCCAGTTTTGGCGCAACATTTCAACACGTGGTAAAAGAGAATTTGTACACGACAGACATTGAAGCAATGAAGAAATATAATGATGTAAGGAAAAAGTTTTATTATAATGACTTTCCTGCCGCTACATGGATACAAGTGCAACGATTGTATATGTCAGATGCTAAATTAGAAGTTGAATTGGTTGCACACTTACCTAAATGATGTAAATAAATGAAATCATCTTTCAGCCTAAAATACACTGTACACAATGGCGGTTGGGCCGTACTGGAAATTGGCTACATGGAAAAAACTGTAACTCTCAACATTTCCTTTTTTCACGATTCGCTGAAAGAATTAGCACAATCTGCAATTGTACTACAGTCTAAGGACGAAACATCGGTTATTTTTATGGATGAACCAGGCGAGCATAAACTTATACTGAAAAAAAACGGTACGAATATTTTCTATGAGCTAAGATGGTAAAAAGACTGGGCTAGTTGGAATTTATTAAGTGAAGATAATTTTGAGACTGTACTTTCGGGAACTACTACCCTCCCAAAATACATTAACTTGGTAAGGGAGAATCTGATCAGAATACGGAATGTGGAAGGATTAGAAGGTTATAAGAAAAAATGGTCTAAACATGACTTTCCATTAAATGAATATGAATTACTGAAGGGATGATCAGTTTTACTAATAAAAGTACTACAACTTCTTCGCCGACGGTCTTAGCGTTTATAATTTTATTTCTCCAGTAGAATTATTATCTTGACAGGGCTTTCAACTAATTGTCATAATGAATAGCTTAAAATTATACAACTAAATCAACAAAATACCCAATGTATAAATCTCTTCAAGCCAAGCTAAAAACCTTTCATCAGGTCTGTAATAAGCCTTCAGAATTTAGAATTGCTTTTGCACCATTTTATAGAAAAGACTTCTATACCATTCTAAATGAGATAAAAAAAGTACTTCGCTCACCTTATCTTGTGCTCCTGTTAGCTAATCAGAATTCAGATGTTATCTATGAATCCGAGGGGAACTTGCCCGACTACTTTTCATTTCGGATATGTGGGAAGTTAAAAAATGAAGTAGGCTCGGCCTCCTTTTATGAAAGTCGATACTTGTTTTTTAATACAGATTCGGACAACGACAGGATAGAAATCTACTCTGTCAACAACGATCGTATCTCTCTTTCCCCAATGGAGGAAACAAAAGACAGGTACTTAGTGGCATCTATAAATTCTAAAGAGTATAAAATAGAAAAGATCCGATCTGTCTTAGTGGCCTTTTTAATGGAAGAATTAGAATATCTCACAAAAACTTTTGCGATAGAGCTAAATGCTGAATTGAACTATAGTGGCTCCTATGCTACTGAGGGCAATGAAATATATCAGATCTAACAATTAAATTGTCGATGGTCTTCCGAGCCCATTCTGTATAAAAATGCCTAGAAATTGAAAACTAAAATTGCAACAATAAAATAATCGCATTGGGCGGGACCTTTGTAAAAAGAAGTTTGGCGTAATATTTAAGAATAGCTAACCTATTATGGAAATGAATACCGAAACGATCTTCATATTGATGCCCTTGCTTCCGTGTGTAATCGTATATTTAATAATGATGTACGGTGGAATACGTGGACTGACAGGTGAAGACTTTGGATTGGAAAAATATCTGAAGAGATCTGGTAATGCGACTAAAAAAAACACCGTCCGAGAAAGGGGCTTATTTTTGTGTTTAGTTGTTAGCTCAATACTTTTCACAGTAACGGATATAGTGATATTGAATAATATTGGTTCACTACAAGATAGCCAACTGACAAAGGTTCTGTTAGGGATTTGCTTAATTCCACAATCTATTTTTACGCTAGCATACGGTATATACTACGATAAATACCTTACTCAAATTATTTTACTTGGAATTGATTTAAAGACCCTTAAGCCTTTAACTATAGTTGTAATTTTATGTTTCCATATAACAATTGTTCATCTAGCTTTTTTTCTTGGCGCTACGGGGTTTCCAGGTGGGCTAGAATATTAAGGGCTTTGCCTGTCAATAGATCATGTTAATATTTAGATATATACGTAAGTAAAGGTGCCCTTAGCTAATCTTGATCTGGCGCCACGGTATAATCCCTTCAGATAAAACAGCTCTCTGTCTTACCGCCTTCTAGATAAGTAATTTATTTAAAAATTATGATAAATTTCGTTAATTTGTACTAATATGCCTGCGAATTAGTTTCTTTTTGAATTTCTCTTGGATGGGCTATATTTTTAGCGTAAATTCTGTTTACTGATTGTACCGCCTATAGAAAAACGGATAATGAGTGTTCTAGTAATAGACGAAAGTCAAATGTATCTTTAAGTAAGAGATTTGTCTAGCCGTTTTTCATTGCTTTAAGACACAATTCAACAATAATATAATTTTAAATATGAACAGGAAATTTTTACTTTCAGCATTCTTACTATTTTGTTCTGCAAGTGCTGCGTTTGCCCAGCAAAAAGGTACTAGTGACATCAGCGTTACGGTGGGGGCCGCAACATCGACGGATCTGGCAAATCTTTTTACTAACATTCTCACTGAAAGTTTTACAGGCGGTGCATACTCCACCAAAAATACGAAGGCGGGACCTTCCTTCGGATTAACTTATCGTTATGCGATCGCAAATCGCTGGATGGTACAGGCTGATGGTTTCTATCAAAAGATGTCTGAAGACCTCTATATAAATAATGAGAAAAATGGTGAACTTAAATATTCCTATATTACTGTAGGATTGGGGACAGATTACCGTTATATTTCAAAGGAATATTTCCAGATGTACTCAGGTGCGGCATTAGCATATACCTCCGAAAGTATTGATTACTCGGGTCAGGGAGAAGCACCTAAAGGCGATGGCTTTTTCAATTATCAGGTAACTGCAGCGGGATTCCGTGTCGGTAAGAAATTGGCTGGATTTGCTGAACTTGGCTTTGGATACAAAGGTATTGCAAATGTTGGAGTCTCCTATCAGTTTTAAAAATGTGTCTCAAGTAAACGATTCGTTACGCGATATAATATAGGTTTGACTACCGTTCATAAATGTGAATTTCCAGTCCGGGTAGGTTATCCTATAGATTATGCTATCTTCTACAGCCCTGATGCTCCTTCTGGATTTTTCCTGCGCTACAAATTCCGGAAACGAGATGACAAATTCATTTTCAAACTTGAAACAGGTGATATTTTCATTTCCTTCTTTGTCGGTAGCGTATGCCTTTACAGCACCACTAGTAATAAATCCAATATGAAGGCAGGGTTCATTCTCACGAATAAAAAATCAGCCTTTTAAGCAAATCGGTTGGAAGAACTATACAGAAAAGTTGTTTTCCCCGGTCGATAATACTCGTGTTGAGGATAAGTAATTTTCAGATACATCAGTCATTTTATAATCTTTTCGTTCTTTTATTTTATTCTTAACAGTATGTGGATTCACATACCAATCCAGTTGCTTTTATTTTATTTTTACTACGATCTTTCCTTTTGCTCTTCCACTTGCCACGTGCTTCATAGCCTCATTGGTCTGAGAAAAGGAGTAAACTTTTTCTATGACAGTTTTAATATGACCATCTTCAATAAGTTTTGTAATTTGTTCAAGCTGTTTTCCACTAGATTTCATAAACAGAAATTGATAATCAACTCCTTTCTTCTTTGCTTTTCTCCTAATACCTGAACTTAAAATAGATAATACTGTTCGAATGATCCAAGAAGCCCCAATTTCGTGTGCAAATGCAGGTGTGGGCGGACCTGAAATAGAAATGATCTTTCCTCCTGTTTTTACTACATTTAATGATTTCTCCAACGTCTTGTTATCTTGGCTGTTCAAAACCAAATCATAGTCCTTCAAAACAGCTTCAAAATCCTGCGTTTTATAGTCAATTAAAACATCAGCCCCTAATTCCTTAAGCATTGGAAAACTTGCTTTTCCTGCTGTGGTGGCGACAGTGGCACCTAAATATTTGGCTAATTGAATGGCAACAATACCAACTCCTCCGGATCCTGCCTGTATAAAAACTTTTTGTCCTTTTTTTAATTTTCCTATTTCTACCAAAGCTTGCCAAGCGGTCAGAGCCACGAGGGGAACACCTGCTGCTTCGTCCATGGAAAGGTTTTTTGGTTTTAAAGCCAAATCTTTTTCTTCGACTGCTAAGTATTCAGCAAAAGTTCCGATGTGATGGTCTGAAGGACGGGCAAACACTTCATCTCCAATTTTAAACTTTGTAACTTTTGAACCGGTTTCAATGACAATACCTGCCAAATCATGACCTAGAATAAAAGGTGTTTTATAAGGTAAAATCATTTTGAACTCACCGGACAAAATTTTAGAATCCAGTTGATTGAGTCCTGCTGAATAGATTTCAACCAGGACCTCAGCCTCTCCTATTGTCGGCCTGCTAACCTCACGGAGCGTAAGATCCTCTTTTTTACCATAATTTTGAACTACAAATGCTTTCATAAAAAATTTATTTTTATTGGATAGTTTGATAACGTTCTTTCTTATTAACCAATTGATAGGCTTTATTTCCAGAAGAACCTCCCGTAATCAGTATTGTTTTATTTGTTAAATTCATCAGTTTAAAATCTAAAATGAAATATGCCAATCATCCGTATTTTCAATTTTTAAAATGCAGATGATTGGTACTATTAATTTTATGCATGGGCTAATTTCGACATTGCTTCACCGATCGCTGTTGCATAGATCTTGGTATCTCCTACCGGAATATCAAATAGGTTCGTTTCTAATCCAATCAATAGCTCATCTGCCACTTCACTTGGATCAATTCCTGCTGCTCCACCTATTTCGGCAGAAAATTCCGTATTGACTAGTGGAGGATAAACTTCATAGATCTGAAGATTTTTCTGTTCTTCATAAGTTTGTCTTAAAGCAGTTGTATAGCTATGTAACGCTGCTTTAGTCGCTCCATAAGTTGGTAAGAATTTATGACTTCCATAGACTGCTATGGAGGAAACATTCACAACAGCAGATTCTTCTTTTTCCAATAAGTGTGGAACCATTAATTCTGTAAAATGGATGATTGCAAAATAGTTGGTATTCATTTCGATCAATGCCTTTTCGTGTGCATTGGTTGTTTCACTCAGCAGATATCCAAAAGCTGCTCCGGCATTGTTGATGATGATATTAACATCAGTATGATTCGTTTTCAAGTCTTCTGCAATACGAACTCTATCTGCTTCCACTGATAAATCACCCTGAATTGCTACTGCATCTTTCAGCTCCGCTAAAGCTTTTTGAAGACGTTCTTCATTCCGACCGTTGATGATGATTTTGTTCCCTGCCTCATTTAATTTTTTAGCAATTGCCAACCCTATTCCGGCACTTCCGCCACTGATGAATATTGTATTTCCTGTTGTTTTCATATTGATTGTATTTATTTAATGTTGTATGATACTTTGTTTATGTAATAATTTATTGGTTAAGAAAAGGATAATCTGTATACCCCTTTTCTCCCGGTGTATAGAAGGTTTCCTGATCGGGAGTATTAAGTGCTGAATCAGTTTGAAATCGCTCGACCAAATCCGGATTCGCAATAAACGGAACCCCAAAAGAAACCAAATCTGCATCGTTATCTTCCAAAACCTGTGTTGCTGTTTCTTTGTTAAAACCTCGATTGATAATGATAGTCCCGTTATAAATTTTCCGGAAATGTTTTGCCACTTCCTGAATGGCATTTTCATTACCAGTAACATCTGTAAAAGGCTCTATTAGATGAATGTAAGCTAAGCCATAATCATTTAATCGGTTAACGATATAGTCATATGTTGCAATTGTTTCATCATCTACAGAAATCCCCATGATTCCATTTAGAGACGGATTGAGACGAACACCTACTTTTTTGAGATCAACCGTTTCTTTGATGGCCTCTAATATTTCAAAAAGAATTCTGGCGCGATTTTCAGGCGAGCCTCCATATTCATCGGTTCTATGATTAGAATTTTTGCTAAAGAATTGTTGCAAAAGATAGCCATTTGCTCCATGCAGTTCTACTCCATCAAAACCCGCCTCAATCGCATTGATAGCCCCTTGCTTGAAATCCTCGACCGTTCTTCTGATATCTTCAATCGTCATTGGCTGTGGAGTAACTGTAGGCTTAAAACCTTCAGCTGTAAAAGCTTTTTGCTCAGGATTAAAATCCGAAGGAGCTAATGGTAATCTTCCTTCGTGTAGATCAGGATGTGAATACGCTCCTGTATGCCACAACTGAGCAAAGATATTACCTCCATTTGCATGCACAGCTTTGGTCACTACCTTCCAACCTTCTATTTGTTCATCTGTGTATATACCCGGAACGTTAATAAACCCGATTCCTTCCTCACTGATAAACGTACCTTCAGTAATGATAAGTCCAGCTGTTGCACGCTGTGCATAATAAGTTGCTGTCAGTTCAGTTGCAACATTGCCCTGATTTGCTGATCGAGCTCTTGTCATAGGAGCCATTACCATTCTGTTATTGAGTTTCTTTCCACTAAGTTCGTAGCTTTCAAATAATTTGTTACTCATATCTTTTTTTGAATTAATTTCTATTATTTACAAAATATACTTTTTAGTATATTTTGAGCCAAAAAAAATTACAGCGTATAATGCTCTAATTCTTTCTTAAGGTCTTTTATAAGTTCGATCATTAACTTCTTATTATCTATAGTTCTGCTAACGACAATTCCTCCCTCCACTGCTGACAATATCTTAAAGGCAAAAACTTCTGCATTGAGTTCTTTTGAAAACTCACCATTAGCAATACCATCCTTTAAAATAGTTGAAAGCCCCAGCAATCCTGTTTCTAGAACTGTGGCAACTTTCTTTTTAATAGTCGGAAAATGATCATCTGCTTCCACGGCAGTATTAAAAATCGGACAGCCGCCGGCGATATAGGTATCTATTGGGTTCTTATGAAAATCGAGATACAAAAAGATCTTTTCTTTTGAGGTTTTACCCTGGGAAACAATACCGGCCAGCTTTTGTGACATTTTTTTTAATGAAAAGTCCACGACCTGTTCGGATAGATCATCTTTCCCGTTAAAATGCCCATAAATACAACCTTTTGTTAATTTGGTCGCTTCCAAAACCTCATCTATGCTTACGCCAGAAATTCCCTTCTCATTATAAATAGGACTTGCTGTTTCTAGGATAAATAGCTTCGTTTTTTCTGCTTTTGTTAACATCATTTTTTAATTTACCATGCAAATATACTAAAAAGTATATTTCAAAAACAAATAAAATATACTTTTTAGTATATTTTAAGAATTCGGTATCACTTAAGTGCATTCTTTTTCAGTGCTTCCCTTCCACCTGCATTGTGACATTATTCACCGAAAGTAGTTTCTAGATTCGATATGTTCTGTCGGATTTGATCTGATTTTTTTTAAAATAACTTCTATTTAAAAATTTGCTGCTCAATAAAAAATCTATTTCCTGCTATTTTATTAAAAAATTTATCCTGATTGTTGAAGAACCGCTAAATTAGAAGTCCAAAGATTTTGTTATGCCAAGAAGTGTTTCTATTCTAGTGAACAGAATAGATGGTTCAACTCCTGGCATCCTAAAGTATAAAACCCACATCGGCGTGACCACTATACCTGCATGCTATTTAGAGCTATTTCAGGACAAGACATGAAAGTCGATACTTGTTTTTTAATACAGATTCGGAGAACGGCAGGATAGAAATCTACTCAGTCAACAACGATCGCATCTCTCTTTCCCCAATGGAGGAAACAAAAGACAGGTACTTAGTGGCATCTATAATTTCTAAAGAGTATAAAATAGAAAAGATCCGAACTGTCTTAGTGGACTTTTTAATGAAGAATTAGAATATCTCACAAAAACTTTTGCTATAGAGCTAAATGCTGAATTGAATTATAGTAGCTCTTATGCTACTGAGGGCAATGAAATATATCAGATCTAACAATTAAATTGTCGGTTGATCTTCCGAGCTCATTTTGTAAAGAAATGCTTTGAAATTGAAAACTGAAATTGCAACAATAAGATATTCGCATTGAGGGCACGTCTGTAAAAGGAAGTTTAGCATAATATTGAAAAACAGCTAATTTATTATTGAAATGAATACCGACACGATCACCATATTGATACTCTTGCTTCCGTGCGTAATGGTATATTTAATATTGATGTACGGCGGAATACGTGGACTAACATGTAAAAACATTGGATTGGAAAAATATCTGGAGAAACCCAGTATTGCGACTGTAAAAAATACCGTCCGAGACAAAGGCTTATTTTTGTGTTTGGTTGTTGGTTCAATACTTTTCATAATAACGGATATATTGGTATTGAATAATATTGGTTCACTACAAGATAGCCAACTGATAAAGGTTCTGTTAGGGATTTGCATAATTCCACAATCTATTTTTACGCTAGCATTCAGTATACACTACGATAATTACCTTACTCAAGTTATTTTACTTGGAATTGATTTAAAAAGCCTTAGGCCTTTAACTATGGTTGGAATTTTATGTCTTCATATAACGCTTGTTCATCTAGCTTTTTTTCTTGGCGCTACGGGGTTTCCAGATGGGTTAGAATATTAAGGGCTTTGCTTGTCATGAAATAAACTATATTGAATAACTTTGTCCATTTGTTTAAAAATGTTATTCTAAAATTGACTCTGACGCTAATATGATCTCTCCGGAACGACATCTGTGACATTCCGACCAAATGAATGTCATGAAAAATTTGAGCGAAAAGTTCAACCACTTCAGGTATAAGGAACATCCTGGAGATTTATTCCGCGGTACTGTGGTTGTACCTCTACCAGATCCCTATAAAGACCAGGAGAATTTTTGGATTTGGTTTCACCCTTGTTTTCAAACAAGTCAGGATGTAGCAGACTTAAATGATCTTTACAAGTATCTGGATGATGAATGCTTCGACGACGATGTAATGGAAACTGACGACTACAGGTATTATAGCGCAATGCCTTGAAATGTTTTGTGAATTTATCTTGCCCTATCGCGTTTCCACCGAAAGATATATACCTTGGCGTGAAACATTACGAAATAGCCATTGTCCATTTCATAGCCTATTGCTCAGCTATCACCTTTCTCAAGAAATATTTGTGGCGTGTACCATTTTCTTTCACACCTTAATAAAAAGCATTTACGGCTGAGAGCGTAAACCTGCTGATCTTTAAAAGGCGGCCGTATCGAATCGAGCCACCCTTGGCCGATAAGCTGTTTAAACGCTTTATCTAGGACATTTTATGCTCGAATTTAGACAGCCTCTTATTTATTTACTGACACTTTGAGTACCTAAATATTTTACCTCTACTCTTCTGTTTTTTGACCTACCTTCTTCCGAATCTTTTCCATCACTTGTCGTATTTGAAGCAATTGGGTCTTCTTCGCCTTTTCCTTCGGTAATAAATTTATTTTTCAAACCTCTCTTGACAAACCAATCCTTAACAGAATTTGCTCTAGCTTCAGATAGCTTTTTATTATAATTATTATCCCCTTTTGAATCGGTATGCCCTGTAATCTTCACCGATTCAGTACCCATTGCTTGTAGATTTGTAGCAACTTGACTTAAAACCTCTTCGGCCTCGGGCTTCAAAGTGGACTTATCAAAATCAAAGAGTTGATCTGAAGCTAATTGCACATCCATGTTTAAATTGCTGACATCGGCCGTCAGATTGCTTCCTGTTGCGCTTAATGAATTTGTATCCTGACTAAGCGATTCACTGGTAGCCCTTACGGATGAATCACTAGAAATAAAGACCTCTTCCACTACCGGAGCATTATTTCGGTTAGAAGCCTCGTCAGAAGTAGAATCTTTGGGAGAGTTGTTACATGCTACAAAAGCAGATAAAGCGAACAATGTAAAAAGTGACCTTATTTTATGTTGCATACTTATCTCGTTACAGGTAATGCATCAAAACTTCCAAAATCACCTAAGGTTAAACTAATGGACTTACTATCAGGTGCAGGCACAGCAAATTTAAGACTGATCAATATCATTTTATCAGATCCCAAATACCATAGCTTCTTACCTTCAGCGTTTGTAGGAGTAATCATAAATTTGCCGGAATCATCTTTTAACAAACTCATCTTCTTTGCTGAAGCATCATCAATGTAATAGATATTATCTGATGGAAAATTAATATTAACTGAATTTTTCTCAGGATTATCTAAGACCGCCTCTATATTCAGAATGCTTCCTACCACTTTCACCTTAGTGATATTCAATGTACCATCACTGACCTGTTTCGTTGCAATAGCAGCTGGAGCAATAACTCGTACAGAGTCTTTTTTCTCAACCTCTTTAACAATAACCTTGGTTTCCTCAACCGGTTGAACAATGGTATCTACATCGTTATTTTCTGCAGATTTATCCTGATTTGAATTTGAGCAGGAAATAGCTATTAACGCGCCTAAACCTAAAGCAATAATTAATTTATGATTCATAGAGATATCTTTTAAAAATGAATTTATAGTTGGTGCTAAAATCAAACATGCAAATTCTATACCAATACAATCTTATTCGACTAGGTATGAACAAGACCATAAACTCCGAGAAAGAGTCATTGAATACATGGACTAACTTATATGGGCTGCGGCTGATTTTTGGTAATCCTGAAAATCCATTACATCCTTTAAAAACATTCTCCCTCCCAAGGCTTAAAAAACTTATTTTCTCTCATTCCCGTCCTTAACGGGAAATCACTACCGCCACCTTTCGCACTATAAGTTCCGACAGCGGCTATCTTACCAGCATGTATAGTTCCACCTGTAGCACTGGAGGTATCACCAGTAATTCCTTTTCGAGCTCGTCAAAAGCTAATTTAAGTTCTCCTCTCATATTAAATTAAATTTTAGTTTATTGGTTCTGTTTACTCCAGAATTGCTTGTCAGACTTTATAATGCTCTGTAATATTATTAATATATCAGCAGAGGATCGTTCGAATCTTCTTTATAATCCTTAATTCGAAGCTTTCTTTCTCTACCACTCCCACTGACGCTAAATGTCCGATCAGGATTTAAGCGCACAAAGATCTCTATAATGCTGGTAAAAGGTGTTCCTCCTGATCGATATGGCAAAAACAATCCCTTCCTATTTAGATTAGCTTTATTTTCTTGATTATAGTCCTGATAATTATCACATATATAACTATATAATTTATCGTCTTCATCTCCATGCAATAGCATTTTTTTGCCAAGGCTACCATCTCTGTTTACAATAGCTTGAAGAATCAGAATAGAGTCACCAGATGGAACTATTGTTTCCTTATAATTAGCATTTAGTTTTTTTTGAAATTTCAACTGAGATGAATATCTAAATCCACAAAAGACTGACCCGTCTGAGAGAGGCTTTATAGAAATTGACTGGGCCTCCACGGCTAAAATAAAATTTCTGTCCTGCCGATCAATAGAATTCACCAATTGTTTATTTTGTACCAATTGTTCGATAAGAGGAAATTTATTTTTCAAAAAAAATAGATCGCCAAGATATTTAAGCGAGAAATAAGTGTTGTTTTTCGAGCCTTTCAATACATCATCATCAATCGGTCCGTCAACGTAAACTGCTTCAGCCAAATCATTTCTAACGACGATTTGCACACGCTTAACATCGTTATAATTTGTAAATATCTCAGTCAGACTGTGCTTAACATATTTGTTTAAAGTAATACGCTCTTGTGCCAAGACAGTACTAAACAAACAAATAAATAAAAAGCAATAAACTAACTTTATGTACATATTTAATTTTATGCTATAATTTCTCAGACAGGTTACGTGGGTAACTCTCCTCGCCGTAAATACTATACCTCGCTCCGCAAATTTCTCCAATGGATAATCAACGATCTTGGTCATATAATTTTCCAGGTCACTACGTAACGCGTCAACATCTGAAGGACGCATTTTAACATCAATAGTTCGAATTAAGTTCGGATTAAATCCCAAATTAAGAAGATGTAGAAATCGTTAATATAATTGGTTACGGAAAAATATGCCTCCTAAAGAGCAATCAATCGAAAATTAGATCTAACATTAAACTACAACACTGATCAGTTAACAAAATTGCTGTAGATGACTTTATTTATATAAATATACAAAAAAAATGAAATCAAAAAAAGAATTAATTTTATCTCTAAAAAAATAAACAGACCTTAATTAGATATTTTTTATGTAAATATTACCAAAAACATTTTCGTTCTAGTATCTATAACCTTATTATATGCTCTTAAAAATTGGTTTGTCTTTTTCCTTTGTTTATATATATAGCTTGCTAAGGAGAAGATGTGTATGTAAGCGGTATCGGAGTGATAACGAAAAGTTCGTTAGCAACTATAGCATTCCTGGCTAGGGGATATCTTAACTGATTTAATCGACAATTAACACAAAAAGCCTGCTCTGCTAGTGACTGTCTGAGCTTGTGCGGTCTTTTCTAAAGTAATAGAATGTTATAGAGCCAGCAGAACCGCAAAGATCTCATCATTCTAAAACCATAGACCGATTCGTATCAAGCAGATGCCCCGCAATCTTGCTCATAGGCCACGACACAGTTGAAGATCAGCAGGAACAGTAAAATGCAAAAATGGTAAACTTAAATTAAACACTCTATCATTAATTCCAGTGCACTTATAAAAGAGGATGAATACGCTAGCCGGTTAAAATTGCTCGCTGACCAATATTTACCAATAGATAAACCTATATGCGATAGGTGTTGTTCTTTCTAAAATTTTTAGAACCATGATATATACGGTTTATGCAGATCAGCAGTATCAAGGCAGAAAGATCCCTCTGTTAGCAGTATTTATAATTGTAAAAAAAGATCACAAAAATAAAGTACAAAGGAGTGTAGTGACACTGAAAGATACAATTACCACAATTTGATCGCTTTTTACTAAATAAATTAGTATTTTTGATCCATGAAACCTCTTGAAGTCTTTTGCCGAAATCGCGTTATGTATGTCCAAATGACTGTGCATGATAAAAGCATGGGCATGAAAGACTATCATCTTTACAACAAAAATGGGCTTGCTTTTTACGTTTTCAGGAAGTCTCAGGGAGTTTGGGAACTTGCGTTTGGAGAACTTGCAGATGATATAAAGGAAGCATGTATCGATGCACTGATCATGCGATTCGATAGCGATGTACCGGAGCTATTTTACCACCATGGCGTGCGCCAGGTAGTCGAGGTACGCGCGAAAAAATACAGTCTTTGGCACATTTATCTGAACAATGCTTATGTAGGCAGCATCCAGCACGACAAGTATGCTAAGAATTTCGATTATCATATTGAGGACAACAGCCTACTGACCGACGACCATGTTCAAAAATACATCGGAATGATTCAACACGGAGAGCTAAAATGGAGAAAAGATGATAATAGATAATTTCGAGGTTATTGGTGCGTTTAACGCTGCTTTTTTAAACGTTTTGTCGGTTTCTTTTTTGTGGCTTTGCAGGTGTCTTAATTTTTTTCTGTACGGTCTCCATTCGTTTCCTCCAGCTGATGATCTGAGATTCTTCATATACAGGGAGGCCTTTATCGTTGAGGAGGCCCATAGATTTAGCTAAATTAAGACTGAGGCGTGCGGACTTACTGTTTGCTTTCTTCCAGGTCTGTTGATCGTCTTTAAAATCCTTCTCATAGGCAGCAATAGCCTGCTTAATAATGGCTAGCTCCTTCTTATATTCTTTGAGCTTTCTATAGAGAATCATTAATCTGTTATATGCCCCTGCTTGTAATGGGTCTTTACTTATAACCAGGTTGTAGCTTTTGATGGCATCTTCGGTTTTACCTTCGAGCTCCTGCAATCGAGCCTCTTTTAACAGCTCATTTTTCGATTTCTTAATACCAGTCATATTTATTTTTATCTTTCAATACGATCCAGAATACCCGGCCAAATTCCCGCTAATAAATAGTAGAGTCCTTGTAACCTGAATATCATAATTAAACTTGAAAAAAGTAATGAACAAATTAGCTAGCTCAAAGTTCCATCTCGGTTTCGGTCTACTTCCAGTAAAAGAAGAAGTTTAGCAATAGCGGGTTCCCTCCATTCTTCCGCAAGATCGCCCTCTATAAACCCAAAGTCTTCATCTAGGATCAGCTGGCAGCCATCCATCGTAATTCGGGCATATGGTCCGTTTTGCCCCTCCTGTCCTACTTCAAAATCACAGTATTTTTCTACTCCTATGTTATTTGTCACCGGAATTCCAGTGAATGTTGCTATAGCTGCCATATTTTCATTTTCTATTTTTCAAATAATTTTTAATATTCTCACGACCAGCTACCTGATTGCGGTCCCTTGCATCTTTTTTATTTTTATTGTCTGTCATAATAAATGTTTTTGGAATAGAACAACCGCCAACCAATAGAGTTTGAAAACTATCACTATTCTGATGTTGTTCTAAATACAAAAAGGAGGAATTATGCCTTGGTATAATGGAGATTATCCACCATCATATAAAAATCAACCGGTAAACATCCGGGAGAAAGCAACTGAAATCGCAAATGCTTTGCTTGAGGAAGGTGCCGAAGAAGGAATTGCTATAGCAACCGGCCTAAAAAAAGCGAGGGAGCATTTTAAAAAGGTAAAAGAGGAAAATAGAAAGTAAGGAAGCACAAATTATTAAAATCGACGACTATGCCAGAACTACCAGACCTACAGGCCTTCAGCAAAAATCTCACAAAAATGCTTAAAGGTAAAGTGCTTGAAAAAGCTGTCATCCACAATAAACAAAAAACAAAAGTAAGCCTGAACGATCTGCAAACTTTAGAGGGCAAAAAACTCGTCAAAGTTTACCGGGAAGGTAAAAGGCTTTTTTTTGATTTTGGCAAAGATGCTATCTTGTCGGTTCATCTAATGTTGCATGGCAAACTGGTATATTCGGAGGACGAAAACCCAAAGTATGCATTAGTTTCCATGAAGTTTAAGGGTGGTGAAACGCTATCCATTACTGACTTTCAGAAGATGGCACATATAGAATTGAATCCTGAACATGCAAACGTTATAGATGCACTTTCTCCAAAGCTAAATCCAAAATTACTTTCCGAATTATTGCAATCAAGCAAGGCCAAAATTAAAACTCTCCTGATGGACCAGAATGTCATTGGCGGTATTGGAAATGCCTACGCTGACGAAATCCTTTATGAAGCAGGGATATCACCGCTTTCAATTTCAAACAAAATCCCCGAACAGAAGGTACAGCATCTTGCCAAAGCAATTAAGGAGGTACTGGAAAATGCCGAACAGCAGATTCTAAAAGAGCATCCTGAAATCATTAGCGGGGAGATAAGGGACTTTATGAAAGTTCATAACAAATATGCGAAGGTTGATGGTAAGGGCAATAAGATATTACAAACCAAAATTGGCGGCAGAACTACTTATTATACCGAGCAACAAAAAGTTTTCGAATAGCAAGGGATACCAGTAGATAATTTCTTTTTAGCCTGCTGGTAAATCCCGCCTATTGGAGACGAGTTAAGAGATGGCATTGTTTAAATTCCCCGAAACAATAAAAAACACCAATCAAACAGTGGCGCTTTTGAAAACGTGTCTGATAAAATTTCAAAGTGGCTCCTTCTAATTTTTGCAGTCTATTTTAAACTGTCCCATTTCGATTACTAATCGTTTTTGTTTATGCCTTCACTAACTAATTCAAACAAATTTGGATAGGATCTTACAATTCCATTCCGATCAACGGAAATAGGAGAAATAAAATTTGTATCGTAGTTCTCGTAAAAATATTCGTATTTAGATTTTCTAGTATAACGCTGATTTACGCGCCGAATATTTTTATTTAGAATATCTATATAAATCACGTTAATTTTAAACGACTGGTCGATCATAAGCATTAAATTATTGATTGGAAGACTATTTGTAAATGGCGTTAGCGAAATATCAATATAAAGTAGGCCTCTAAATTCTGGTCTAAAAATGTCGTTTATTTCCCAATCTTCTCCGTTCCTAATGCCTTTTATTATATCTTTTGCGCCATCAATTTCTGAATGGATCTCAAAATTTTGTATACTCCAGCGTTTGTCCAGAAGTAAAACGTATTTGACATTAAAAATTTTACCGAAATGATTTCCCGTTATTAACGATTCAACAGTATAGCCGTCCGGTTGCGTTTGAACTTTGCACTGCTCCCAAGACTTATACTCCACTCCCCTCCATATATATAATTTCATTGCATAAAATTTTATTCCAAAAACATTTATTGAAAACCAATAGTGCTATAATAGAATTTTCATGTGCATTTTTTTATTGAAAAATTTAAAAAAATATAATCTTCACTATAACATCCATCATTTTTTTGGCATGATTTACAGCTATTTTCTACCGCCTGTTGATGCCAATAACTTTAACTTCCAATTTTTGTTAAAACAGCTAATACAAACACCGTTCCAAATAGAATCAGTTCTTTTACAAGGTATTGGTTGCGATGACTGTAGCTGCGATCAGTGTTTTTCAATGACAAATGCTTTAAGTTCCGCCATTTTTCCATCTTCGAATCGCCAAATGTCGCAATAATCAAAGTTTTCATATTCCCCGGCCTTATTTTTCAACCTGATTTCCCCGGTCGCCATAACAAAATCGCCCTCCTCAATAGACTTTTCCAATTTGAAAACTGGCGGTTCATGATAGAACTCTTTCATATAAGCGCGGACTTCTTCTATCCCATGGAGGACACGGTCCCCTACAAAGACCCATTTCTTTTCTGCAGTACAGTAGTCCAGAAAGCTTTCATAATCTCCTTTTGCCACAAATTCGTTGGCTGCCTGTAATATCGTTGTATTTTTCATTTTCATCTAAAAAGTGGTGGGCGCATGAATTCCCGACCTGTATAATTACTAAAACAAACTATCTCTACCTCTCCAAGGAACATTGTCCAATGCGAAAAGTTCATTATCTCTAAAAAAAACACTGATTTTCCCGCTAACATCCCATTGATGATTATATAGAAAACTTAATAAAAAGCCTCCCTTATTAGTCGTTAAGGGGGCCGTATTGGCTAGATGCTAACCTGGAACTTATTTTAACCGGTTCGGGGTAGAAATCGCCGAATTGGAAAGCATAGAGCTGGAAATTCCTAAAACTAAAGAATTTCAAAATTTCTTACTTTTATTAAAGAAGTCTTTGGTGACAAACTTCCAAGATAATGATAAATTGCTTTTATATCAGACGTACGCATGCCTCCATACATAGACCATGGCATTGGCGAATTGAGATCTTTCTCAGTCAACTTATGTATTCTGTAACTACTGTCCGCATAACTCTTAAATCTACTTACGAATAGCTCTTCACTCCAATCACCAATACCAGTTTTGCTATCCATTGTAATATTAGGAGCACGTATGATCCCATTGGATTGTACGAATTCCATTCCTCCTGCAAACTCAGTCCCCGCAATCAATTTTCCCTTTTCCTGTTTGCTATGACAGTCAACACATCCTGCCGCATTAACTAGATATGCGCCGTATTTTATAGTATCGTTGGGCGATGGAATAGATTGATGGGATGCCTGTACCGGCGAGAGTCTATTTAACAGATTAACTGGAAAATTAAGTTCGGTTTGAGGTATTTGCGTTTTAACAATAGGCAGCGTCCGAATATATGCTATAATACTAAAGATATCTTCCTTGTCCATTTTTCCAAAACGATGATAGCCCATGACCGGAAATAATGCCCGTCCATCTTTGCCAACTCCTCCTGTAACAGCACGGTAGATCTCCCCGTCTGTCCATGAAGACAATTGATAAGGTGTCAGATTTGTAGAATAAATGGTGCCGGGAAATCCGGCTTCTTTACCGAATTTTTCTCCTCCGCCACCTAGGGTACCCGATGTAACAGGCCCACTAAATCTACTCCAATCACGTTTACTGTGACAATCCATGCATACAGCTACATGATTTGCCAAATATCGACCACGTTCAATACGCTTTGCTGTTCTTTCAATTTTCAATTGCGGTGCAGGGCCAATATCTGGTTTCGCAAATCGAACATATAAGCCCGCAAGTGTAGTAAGCAATATTGCTCCCCCTAGAACGACGACAAAATACTTTGCTAATTTCATATCAACTATTATTTTTTGAAAGCACTAAAATCCTCGAAAAATAATATGATAGGGAGATATATCGACAGAGAAGCTGTATTTAGCGACAAAATGAAGTTCAAAGATGTCAAACGACAAGTAACCGTAAACTATTTTTGTAGCCGTTTACGGCATTCATCCTTATAATTTCTACCGATCGGGAGTTCCTTACCTAGGATATCTATGGCATAAGAATGATAGCTTTCTATTTTGTCCACGGCAACTATAAATGAGCGATGGATGCGCAAAAATAATTCTTCGGGAAGAAGCTCGGCCAAGACACTAATTTTTTGCTTACTGACTAGAATACGGTCGGCCAATACCACTTTAATATAATCTTTCAGACTTTCCAGCCAATATATATCTCTGACATTGATCTTTACAGTTTTCCGGTCCACACGGAGATAGATAAAATTTTCCATTCTATTTTGCTCAGCTGGAACCTGAACAATCTGTTGTTGTGAGGGTTTGTAGCCTCCAAAAACCTTGTCCATGGCTCTTAAAAATCTATTAAATGGAATAGGTTTAAGCAAATAGTCGACGGCATTGAGATCAAATCCTTCAAGCGCATAATCCTGATATGCGGTTGTAAAGATAACTTTTGGTGGATTTTTTAGGGTCCTAATTAAATCTGTTCCCAACAATCCAGGCATCTTAATATCAAGGAATAAAAGGTCAATATTGTCTTTTTGAAGAATTTGGAATGCTTCAATCGCACTATTGCAGGTCGCGATTAATTCTAACTCCGGAAAATTACCAACATACGTTTCAATAACTTCAATAGCATGTGGTTCGTCATCCACGATAAGCGTTTTTATTTTCATAAGCGTCGAGTCAAGTATTAAATTTCACTTCCACGGGTACATTATCCCGATCTGATTGTCCCATTTTTTCTAAAAGAGGCAAACGTTCTGAACCGAACCTGATCTCCAAGACTACAAGATAAAGATCCTCTTCCTTGTACACGGTCAATGTGTGCCTTTGGGGATAGAGCAATTCAAGTCTTTTTCTGAGGTTTGTTATACCGATATTGCCGCAACTGGAAGAAGTGTCGAGAACTTGTTCGGGACGCCCGTTGGAAACCTTCAATTTCAGCCTATTGCCACCTACATCAAGATCAATATTTATCCAAGCCTCCTCCATCATTTCACTGGCTCCATGTTTAAAAGCGTTTTCTATCAAAGGGATCATTAACAAGGGAGCAATCACCTGGTCCGTGATTGATCCGCTTTGATTAAAGTTCAAATCTAATCTATCACCATAGCGAAGCCTTTCCAATGTCAGATAATTCTTTATGATTGCAATATCCCGGCTCAGCGGTACAAAATCCGAATCGCATTCATACAACATGTAACGCAAAATATCCGATAATCCAAGGACGACTTCCGGCGATTTAGCTGATTGTTTCAATGTAAGCGCATAAAGGTTATTGAGCGTATTGAACAAGAAATGTGGGTGAATCTGTGATTTTAGAAAATTCAGCTCCGATTGTAGGGCCACCTGCTTCCGCTCATGCCACATCTTGACAAATTTTATAACGAGTCCAATCCAGACGACAGAATTGCTCTGCTCAAGGGCATGTATAAAATACTCAGGATTCGTAAGTTGTTGTAGGAAGCTGCCATCTAATTTTTTCCATTTTTTTATTGAGGGATCTATCTTACGCATCTCCTGGAGAAAGTATGGATCGGCAAATAAAATTTCAATGATACGGTAAACTGTTGCACATAGCAAAGCCAATAGGATGAGCATAACAGCCAACTGAAAAAACCTATTGGTATAAAGGTATTTTGGGACGATGAAATAACTTAGTGTATAGAAATAGAATAAATGTACCGGAAGCAACATCATTAAGATCTTGAATATCGGCCAATAGCCCGGTCCTCCCACCTGAAAAAGGAAAACAAGAAAAATTGTCACACTCAACCAGAATACAACATGAGTGAATATACGCTTATTAGATTTCCATATACTACTTATTTCCATAAACAAAGATACCTATTTTAACTTCACACAATAAAGCAGCCGTCGACAGATGTAGCGAATTAATCGACAAATTACCTCTCTACTGATTAACCATTAAAATTTGTATCACTCAGTTTCGATCAGACACCTTCTGTCGACGAAACCGTAATATCGGTCGGCTGCCTTAGCGAATATTCAATATTATATGAATTTTCGGGACTGATTAAAATAAAAAATTATGGTACACAAAATTCTATACACCCTGCTTATTCTTCAAGCGACATGCTTTGCATCTTATGGCCAGGGATTTTTAAAAGGACTCGCCGAAAAGGCATCACGGGCGGGCCAAGACCTGATCATCAAAAAAGGAACCAAGAAAGTGGAAAAAGTAATCGATGGCCCTATGGCAAATCAGACTAAACCTAATGCCAATGAAACTGTAAAAACAGATGCTGCTGCCATGACGACATCCTCATCTGAAATAAAGTCGTATTCAAAATTCGATTTTATCCCAGGTGAGAAGCTGCTTTTGCTCGATAATTTCGCACAGGATGTCATTGGTGAATTTCCGTTAAAATGGTTTACAACGGGCTCAGCAGAAATCGTAAAACTGGAAGGCCTACCTGGCAACTGGCTTCAGCTGAATAATGGAAGTGTCCTTTCCCCTACGCTGAAATTCCCGGAAAATTTCACTGTCGAATTTGACCTTTTTTTAAACCTAAATGTAAACTCATCCAGTGTATTTCCGGGCTTTCACTTCGAGATATTCGATAGAGGTGACAAAGCCAAACGCCTTGATGCCTATAATTATACACTAAAAAACATTCTCAATTTCTCCAATACCTTTAACCGTGATAAAGCTGTATTTACGCTCGATTCACGCGAAAATGCGGCTCAAAAATTGGTGTCTGACAAAGTATTCCTTGCGGGATTTCAAAATAAATATAGATCAGTTATCCATGTCGCCATGTCCGTGCAAAAAGAGCGCCTGAGACTCTGGTACGATGACACAAAAGTTATAGACGTCCCCACCGCAGTAGCAAGTCCGGCCAATTTTAACCAAATGCTGTTCACTGGGCGGAAGACAAAAGAAGGATACCCTGCTTTTTATATCACCAATCTTAAAATAGCATCGGGAACGCCAGACATGCGTGCGAAACTTCTTGAAACGGGGCGCTATGTGACCAATGGAATACTGTTTGACAGCGGTTCAGATAAAATCAAGCCCGAGTCTTATGGCATACTAAAGGAAATATCAAGTGTCCTCAATGCTGAGTCCGGTCTCAAAATTAAAATCGTCGGCCATACGGACAGTGACGGTAAAGCCGATTCAAATATTGACCTATCAAAAAAACGTGCTGAAGCGATAAAGAAAGTATTGATAGATGCATACCAAGTGAGTTCAGATAAACTCTTCACCGATGGTAAAGGTGCCAGTGAACCGGTTTCAAGTAACGCAACCAACGAAGGTAAAGCCGAGAACCGACGTGTTGAATTTATTAAGATGTCGTAAATGAAAGGGTATAGCATACCCTTTCTTCCTTTAAATAAAATTCTACGCCTAAATAATGAAAAAAATTCTATTAAAAATTCTCTGCCCTTGTGCGCTATTACTACTTGGGATACCACTGGTACAAGGACAAAAGAAAAATGCAAATAAGCCGGACGTCAAGGCCATTAAAAACGAAATCGAGAAAATACTGAAACAAGGTGGAACGCCTGATCAAGCTAAGCTTGAAAAACTGGCAAAACAATATTCCATTCATCAGATTGTTTCCGAACCTAAAAAGAATACAGAGCATAAAATAAAAATTGACAGGATACAAGTCTCCAGGGCAAGTTTCACCGGTAAGAAATTAACGGTCTATATTGAAAAACTACTCGAACGGCTCGAACCAAAGATGGATCCAGAGGCGGTAGAAATTGTAAACAAAATTGAGCTGAGATCAGATACCAACTCCAATATAATGAGTCAGCTATCTTGTTATCTCTATCTTATTGAAGCGGAAGATGCCGCATTATTGCTCAGTGGCCGCACCATTTTAAAAGATCCTTTGAATGACCTTGCGACAAACAACTTTGCCGCTATGTTGACAAATTGCGGTGCAGCGCCACAAGCGATTCCGATTTTGCGTGGCTTAGTGTCCCAAAATCAAAAAAACACAATGGTGTTAAACAATGTGGGGCAAGCGTTTGCTTCGGTAGGTATGCGAGACAGCGCCATGTTCTATTTTAACAAATGCCTTATGCTGGAACCGAAACATGCCATGGCAAATAGGACTGCCGCTACACTTTCTGCCGACGCTGGGAATAAAACAAAAGCAATAGAACAAGCGAAGAAATCGCTTGAAAGTGAAATAACAATAGAAGCGCTGGAACTCATTGATGAACTAGACCCTTCACCTGACAAATTCGAATTTCTTGCGCACGAAAAAAATATTCCAGACTATTTCAATCTTTATAAATTTAAAAAGCCTAGCCTACAACGTAAGCATACAGACGCCGAGGTTGTCCGTGCGGAACAGAATGCCTTCTTAACTGAAATAGACCGTATGATCGAAAGCCTAAATATCCTGATAGATGAAGAAGCAGGGATCTCATTAACAAAAAGCAAGGAAACTGTACAACGAGCTCAGGAAGAAGCAATAAAATATGGAAGGATCAGTAACAAACTCTTTTCTCCGATGAATGAAATGGCCGCAAAAATATATGCGAGCAAGTATATCAATACAGATATTCCCGAGGAGCTGCGAAAGATAGAAAAGATATATACTTCGGAAATTGAATATCGAAGGCAATCATATACCAACGATCTCAACAGCATCATGGCACAATATGCAGAAAAAAAGAAAGCATATAATTGCGACGCAATGGATGGAAGTGGTTGTAAAATGTTGGAAAAATTGACCTTAGAAGAGTGTGACGCAAAAAATAAACGGCTGGATGTATTTCTCGATGCCTGTTCAACTGCAGCTGAACGCTATGAACAACGCCAGCTACAGTTGGCCAGGGAGCAATTTTTCTTCAATTCAAAATGGGGATATATGATGGGGATGGACCCGCATAGGGCGAATGCGAATTATTATAATGCTGCAAAAGACTATCTCATCAGTATCAGAAAAGTGGCTGGCTATAGCCCCGAACAGCCCTTTTGCTTACAATTGAAAGAATTGTTAAAAACTTACCGTTTCGAAGATATTATAAAACCATATTGCCCGATCAACAATCAGTTCGATGTCGGCGCTATAACATTAAAGATCAATTGCACAGAAAGTACCCTAACGCTAAAGCTGGATCATTTCATAGAAGCTGCGGAACTGGGCAAGCTGAGCAAAAAAGCAGCATTTTGGCTGGACGGCATGAGATTACAGTTGAAGAGTGACTATGTCAAAAGAAATACCACCATCAGTGTGATCAAAACTTGGCTCGAGCAAACCGTTGAGGTACCAAAGATGCTAACACCACTACGCTGGAAGGCCGGGGCCAAAGTTGAGGTATCCACTACGGCCTATATTACTATTGATAGTAAAGGGCAAATAGCCGATGGCGGATTAAAAGGAACAGCCATGACCAGTGCCTGGTCGGGCGTAGATAGCGGTGCCGCTGGCTCAGTTAACCAGGTTGAAGCTGGTGTAGAAATGGGACTGGGTTTCAATTCTGGGGCCTTTGTTACTCCAAAGGGTGTGTTAGCAGAACTCTTCAATGGGTTGGGCACTTAACTATCCGTCGACGAAAACTTACTTTATATCTACAAAAGATGCAATTATTAGAAGAAACATGGAAATTGGAAAGGCATATTCCCATTTCAAAAAAAGGGAATATGCCCAAAATTTAAATCCAATATACCTAACATAAAACATTAATATGAAAAACCTACACTATTGTACGCTCATTTTGATTGCCCTGGCCGTGAACTTATTCTTGCGACAAAATGCATATTCCCAATCTCACAAACAAAAGGTAGAGAAATTTCTCACGCAAGCTATGGCAAAAGAGCGTATTCCCGGCCTTGCTTATGCAGTATTGGAGCATAACAAAGTAGCCATGAAGGGAACGCTGGGCATGGCCGACCTTTCCTGGAATCAACCAATATCCGTTCATACCGCATTTCAGCTTGCGTCGGTATCAAAAATCTATACCGGCGCCCTGCTAGCGCGCTTATTCAGTAAAGGTATACTTTCTCCAGAATCAAAACTTGAAAACCTTATAGACAGCATTCCTGATAATTGGAAAAATATTACCGTTCTCCAGCTTGCAACGCATCAATCCGGAATTCAAATCGGAAATTTTAGCGAGGCTAAAGATGCCAAAGAGGCTTTCGAAATCGCGAAAAAACAACCATTTCAATTTGCTCCAGGAGATTCAGAAAATTATGTAAGCAGTGATTATTGGATTCTACAATATCTGATTGAACATAAGATGGGAAAACCCTACTTCGAAGTCCTTAAAGAGTTCATTACCGCTCCCCTCGGGATGGAACATACATTTGTGGATTATTGGCGTGGCGGTCATGTCTTATTTTCAGAGATAATTCCTCAAAAAGCAACGATCTATCATGCCGCTAATGATCCCGAACGGTATATTGAAGGAATATTCCCATTTGTCTCTACAGGATATGCTGCCGGTGGCATCTACACATCGTTGGATGATATGATTATACTTCAGCGAGCGCTTCATGATCCTGCCTTTATCGATATAAAGTACGCGAAATTAATCTTTTCGGCAAACCCGCTAAAATCAAAAATGGGAACATTTGGGCTCGGGACAATGGTATACAATTATGATGGACATAAAGTAGTCGGCCATAGTGGTGGGCCCGCGCTGGCGGATGTATGTTATTTTGAGAAGCAAGGAATAACGGTGATTATTCTGACAAATCAGCGGGGATTCTACCCTTATCTCGCAAAATCCGTCGCATCATTTTTCATTCCCGGGCTGAAAATGGAAACTCCGCCCGCAAAGTAACTTTTCTGATGACCGACCCAATTGCCGGTCATCAGAAAAGTACCCCTGGTCAACTTGTTTCTGTCAAGCTTCACTTTCCCTTAGTAATTTTAGAATTATACTAATTTGTCCCCTGTGATAGATTTCATCCTCTATCATGTGAAATAGAATCCAGGCCAAATTACAACGCTCCCCATAATCTTGATTTTGCAATACCTCGCTAAAATCTCCAAAAGTTAAGGTGGATAAAGATTTTAGGAACTCATCGAGGGAATAATTCATCTCATTTAGATAGTCGGTAATATTTTTGCCAGAAATAAGGAAAGGAAGATATATTCCCATATCTAAAGCAGGTATAAGACGGTCGTTTTCCTCCTCGGTCATCGCGCGCTTTTCGATATATATAATCCTAAAATAGTGCTGTAGAGCAGAAATATGTGACAACAGCGCGCCAATGGTATTCCATCCTTCTTTAAATTGCCAATCCAATTCCATTGTTGTCAGATTTTGGACAGTCAGAATTGTCGTAAGTCTGGTATCGCTTAATATTCCTCTAAAGTAAGCTATGGCATGATCTAAATCATCGGGAAAATCGACTGAAAACACTCTTTTTTTAAGTTCTTCCATATTGCTGAATTTGATTGAAACGCTAATGTTAAACACCTTACTCATGCGAGCAAAGCTATCCAATATAAGATTAAAATTGCATTACATCTGCCATAAGCATCCAACCACCTTTATCTAACGACCAAATCTGGGCGAAATATCCACAGTATTTTCCATCTTGGATACTTTGTTTATCTTTGCCCAAGTTTCCAAACCTATAGTATGTTTTTCCCTTCCTGTCAAAGCCTTCCCCTTTTACCGTTTTAAACAATTCTGGGTTCGCTTTTGCCTGATGAAAACCCAAAATCCCATTTCCGTTCGGTCTTAAAAATATGGCATGATAGTGTATCCTATCCTCGGAAAAAAGATCAATTGCTGGCAGGCTTTCCTTAGGAAGAATAGATTCTGACCCGAAATTGAATTCGCTGGCGGGTATACTTTCCGAAGCATAGATCACGCTGTCGGAAATATGACTTGAGTTCACCCCTCCGTCAAATAAGATCTTGAATAATCCATCAGCGTCCTTCTCCCAAATCGAAAACGTATAACCTGAGCCTACCGCAGCTCCGTTTTTTTCCCTGAAATAACGGAATGGCCCTGTAGCAAACCCAAAATCAGTCTCTTTATTGACGAAGACCATTACTGGCCGCCACCATAGAAGATCGGTTGTGTCATTTGGAATCCGCTCATAAAAGGATAAGGCATTCCTAATGGTATTTCCTACGACGATGCTCCCCCTTGGGGACATGTATTTTTGAAAGGCTGATTTAATTCCCTCCCGCCGTGCAGTCTCCGCAAAGAATCGCTCGCTTGCCGCGATAGAAGAATCCGACTGTGCGTGCAGGCGATATGAAAACAGTATGGATAATGATGCAAGGCACACACTCAATAATTTTTTCATAATAGCTCCGTATTGTTATAAAGCAAAGCTATTTCAAAAACTTTTACTATAAAATAAATACCGCTCGACAGCATTCTTCTGTCGACAGAAACACGTGGATTCCTGTTCTGCCATGTATCGTCGATAGGATTTCGTCAAGATCTACCAAAACGAGGCATAAAAAGGAACTAAAATTCCTTTTTATGCCCCGAAGTAGAGCCGTTCAAGAAATAACTATAACTTATCTGTCGTTTTGAACGATATTGGGATTGGCATCCAATTCCGCACGCGGAAACAGAAATTCCCACCGTTTATCTCCAGCGGGAACCTCCATAAGACCATTTACGGAGCCACTAACGTAGTTGGGTACAATTGTGCGATTGAGTGGCTGGTTCAGCCGTTTAAGGTCGAGGAACCGAAAGCCTTCTCCCCATAATTCTATCCGCCGTTGAATCCAAATTTCCTCTTTTAAAGCATCGCCCCTTTTTGTCGAACGGATAGCCTGTGGGTCCCTGACCTTCATAAATTCAAAGAGGATATCCTGTGCGAGCTTGTCTTGGTCACGTTCAATATAAGCTTCCGCCACGATCAGGTACATTTCGGAAAGACGCATCAAAGGGACATCGCCTAATGTACCGCCCACGGCTTTAACAGAGAATTTACGGGACATATAAGGCTGTCTCGTAAAGCTTGCTGCTGGAAGTGGAAAATTTGCCACTGTTGGATTTGGTTCCCAGATACTTTTACGGACATCGGTCGCCGAAATTCTATCATAAAGCTTAGCGTTTATCCGTTTTGGATTTCCCCGCATGAACGTTGTATTTGCATTATAAGCAATCTGTGAGAAATAAGATACAAATACGGCATCCTGATCCGCGGTTGGCATCGAAGCCCAGATAAATTCGCTCAATGCATTGGCATCGTTAAAACCTTTGAGATATTCAGATGCCGTCATAAGTTTATAATCGGGCATGTCTATTAACCTTTTTGCATATAATATTGCCTTCTCATAATCCTGCATATTTAAAGCGACTCTTGCGCGAAGGCCAATAGCAACGTCCATATTTGCCTGGGATTTATTCTTTCTATCCGAAACCTTTAATGCGATTGCATCATCGAGATCTTTTACGATCGCGGCATATACTTCTTCAACCGTTGCCCTGGGTAAAGCGCCATCACTGGATTTTAGTACAAGCGGGACGCCAAGCTGCTTATTGGGCCCAGCAGACGAATCATATCTTTTACCGTACAATTGCACTAAAAAGCTATATGCGTAAGCACGTAAAGTAAGTGCCTGCGAACGTAATACATTTCGCTCTTCTTCACTCGCATTTACTTTGCCGACATTGTCCAAAATGAAATTTGCATCGCCAATAATTTTATAGAAAGTGCGGTAATCGTATTCCATCAGATCATGGCTTTCATTTCGGTGTCCAACCCAGTTCCCCTCACCTGTAGCGGTGTACCAAGTGGAAGCGCCGATTCCAAGATCTTCCCCCATAAAGTCCATCGCCAGCATAATCCCCCCTACGCCAGGCTTATTTTGGGTATTACTGGTTACCAGTGTTGTTCTTTCGAACATAAAGCGATAAATGCCGTTCACAGCTGTCGTCGCATTCTCTAGGGAACTAAATATTTCATCCGCGGAAACTCTATCAGTTGGCAAAGTGTCCAGATAATCTTTGCCGCAACCAGCCGAAAAGAAGATCATATTAGTAAGAAAAATAAATCGTGTTATCCTTTTCATAAGTGTACTTTTTAAAATGTTGCATTTAGCCCCAATGACCAGATACGTGTGGGCAAGTAAGTTGTTGAATTGGTACCATCAAACTGCTCTGTCGGGTTCAGACCCTGACGTTTGGAAAACAGTTTTAGATTCTCAGCACTTGCCGCTATCCGGCCTGCAGCCAGACCGACCTTGCTTAACCAAGCGCTGGGCAAACGGTAATAGAGATTCACATTTCTGATGTTCAGGTAAGACGCATCGATGAGCCATCGTGTCGAACCGGCATTAATATTCGCACTATTGGCTTGGTCAAGCCTTGGTATGTGGCTCCCTTTGTTCGTCGTTGTCCATGCGTTAAGCGCGTCAGCATGATAAGATTTTCCGTAAGAACTTGTATTCATAAGTGCCGCATACTGGCTATCATAAATCTTTCCTCCCAATTGGTAGGTCATAAGAAAGGATAGCCCCGCTCCTCTATATTCAAAATCGTTCTGCATGGATCCCGACCATTTGGGTATTGCGCTTCCAGCGTAATCGAACATCGCCAGGTTTGAGTTTGTTACATAATTTTGTCCATTTATGGTCCGCATGGCGTCCGCCGCTGTTCCCTCCGCTGGTAGATATAGGGCGGCTCCATCGGCTGGGTCCACACCGGCGTACTGTCTTAACCAAAAATCATAGAAATCCTTACCTACCTGCCATCTTTTGCTTCCTGAGGTAATCACCGGCGTTTCCTTTGGCATCTTTGTGATCTCATTTTTGAAGGTAGACAGGTTATTGGTTAGCGTCCATCTAAAATCTTTATTTCTTACTATATCCGCCGCAAGTGAAAGTTCCCATCCACGGTTGTACATGGATCCCACATTTCGATATTCAAAACTCACCGCTGTAGACAATGGTCGAGGTACAGACATTAATAGCTTGTCCGATCCTCGACGATAATATTCAAGAGCACCGCGCAATCTATTGGAGAAGAGGGCAAAATCTACTCCTATATTAGAAGAATTTGAAACTTCCCAAGTTAGATCGGGATTAGGTAAACTGTAGAGCAGGGTACCGGGGAAAGAACCATTGCTAAAGCCTAAATTGTACAGGCCCTGATAGCCGAAAAAGATCTGGTTGCCGCTTTTGTCAAGCAATCTATTGTTCCCAACCTGTCCATAGGACGCCCTGATTTTGAGTTCATTGATCCAATCATAACCAGCCATAATTCCCTCTTTTGAAAGCATCCATGCGCCCCCGACTGAGAAAAATGTCCCCCATCGATGATCGGGGTTAAAAATAGAAGAACCGTCCCGCCTGACAGATGCGTCTAAAAAATAGCGGTCATTATAATGATAAGATCCCTTTGCGAAATAAGACTCCAAACGGTTGCTATTTTTTCGGCCATCTATAAAATAATTTGACACATAATTTATCAGCTCAGGTATATCTTCGACAATCTGACCGGTCTTGATCGCATTTCTGTCTTTATAGACATAGTCGTAATTTTCATGTCCGGCCAAAAGCGAAAGATTATGGATTCCAAAACTCCTTTTGTAGGCAAGTATTTGGTTGAAGGTATAGGATTTGATCATAGAATTGGTCACAGAGCTCAATCCCGCATAAGAGACACCGTCTCCAACAATATTGTTATAAGTATAATCAAAATTACGGTTGGATATATCCACGTTTACCGACGGTGTGAAAGTAAAATATTTTAGAAATTCTATATCGGCGTACGCTCTTCCGCCTAATAAAACCCTTGTGTTGTCGCGATGGTTCAGCATGGTTTCATAGATCACATTTCTTCCCGGACTAGCCGCGTTGGGCCTGTTTATCGCTCCGGGATGCAGGCCATAATCATAATATTGCTTGCCTGTCTTGGGATCGGTAATTGGCTCTCCTGTGACGGGGTCAAAAGCATGTATCGGATAAATCGGTCCCATTCCCCTGATAAAATTAAAAGGATTGGCAAAGGCATTTGCATTACCCGAACCGCTTCCTGCATCCAGTGCCAATTTCCCGGCAGATCCTGTACCATACATGTTGACACCCAGCCGGAGCCAACTCTTTACTTTTGAATCAATATTCATCCGTCCGCTGAAGCGCCGGAAATCAGAATTCAAAAGGTAGCCCTCTTCATCAAGATATCCCAACGAAGTATAATAGTTTGTCTTTTCGTTGCTTCCCGAAAGATTAATATTTACTTCTTTACGTTTACCAGTTCGCTGTATAGCTTTATACCAGTCAAAATCATCATATTTCAGTTCCGCGCCGGGATTCATTTTTCCGTTGATATCGATTATCTGATTATCCGGTACATTGAAAGGGTTGTAAAAAAGGTTTTTAAAGACATTATCCACCGCATGCTGCGAAGCGTCCTGCTCCGAAAGACCTATTCCTGAATTCGGGAACATTTTCGAATTTTTGATCGCCTGAAAAACAACAGGATAATAATCATACAGTCCGACACGGTCATATTCTTCAATTCCCCGCTGGCTAAAACCTTGTTTGATTCCAGCTTCCAGCTTCAGGGCTCCCCTACCTCTTTTGGTGGTAATGATAATAACGCCGTTGCCCGCCCGCGATCCATATAAAGCGGCGGACGTGGCATCCTTTAATACAGATACACTTTCGATATCGTCGACATTAATATCACCGATTGAACCGTCATAGGCTGCCCCATCTACGACCAATAATGGCTCACTTGAAGCACTAATAGATCCTATGCCCCGTAAGCGGATGGATGCGCTGCTCCCAGGCTGACCGTTTCCTGAACTTACCGAAATTCCCGGCGCCATACCCGCAAGGGCATTCGTAACATTTGAAACCGTACGTTTCTGGAGATCCCCGGCGCCCATGGTAGCAACCGATCCGGTCAATTCGGATCTGGTAGATTTGCCATAAGCCACGATCACTACCTCTTCAAGATCCTGACTCTTTTCCTCAAGTTTCACCTGTAGCGGTTGGTTGTCTTTGAGTGTGATATCCTTCGGAAGAAAACCAATAGCCGTAAAACGCAACGTACTGTTTGCAGGCGACTGAATGATAAATCGGCCATTCCCATCTGTTTGGGAAACGGCTTTGGCACCAACAACCGATATGGTGACTCCGGGAATAGGGCTCCCGTTTGTAAACGAAGTTACCTGTCCAGAAACCTGCAATACTTGAGCTTTGGCAGGCACATTGAACAGGGCGGTAAATGAACATAAACAACAATAAATAATTTTTTCTTTCATGATGGTTAATATGTTAATGGGAAGATAAGCCGATCTGGAATATCGGCTTATCATGACTAGATACCCAAGCGAAGAGTGCTGTTTGTCAGGAATACCCTAAAAACGTATCGCTTTTAATTCGAGATCAACCTCAATATCGTTTTTAATTTTATCCTTTGCCGGAAGATTAGGCTGTGAAGCAAAGGTCATCCCCCATTTTGTACGATCAAACTTAAACTTCGCAATGACTTTTACATCTGCGGCTGTGATATTGATTTTGGCTGGGATGTCTAATGGAAAGGATTTCCCGAGTAACTTCATACTTCCTTTGATCAGATAATTGTTTCCGTTAGCATCAATCTTTCCAGTTTTCTCTGCTGAACCGATGATATAAGTAACAAAAGGGTATTTGGCCAAATTAAAAAAATCTACGGTCTGAAGGTGATGCCGTAGCTCGTCTTTACTATCGGGTGGCAAATCATTGGTTACCTTGATGGACTCGACACTGATGCTGATCTCGCCTCCGGTAATTTTATCCCCCTCAATTGTGAGATTTTCACCACTCAATCCGATATTACCTTCATTGAAATAACCTGTCTCCAGAAATCCTCTCCACTTGGCCTTTGAACCCGTCTCAATGACCAGTGTCTCATCTTCCCCATGAATTGGGCCGTTTTTATCTTTACAGCCGACCATTAATAAGGCTAAACTAGCTACAGCGATTACATTTTTAATTTTCATGATTTAAAATAGTTTTTGCTGCAATGATGAGCATTCTGGAAATCAACCGCTAACCAAATCGACAGAGCGTAAACTTTGGGCGACAATCGTCAGCAAACTGTTATCCTAGTGCATTGCCGAGATAGTTTCTCAATTTATGGCGTGATTTAGGTTATTGATCGACAGAGAAATACAGTTTATCGAATTCTTTTAGAACTAAATAAAAATACCCTCATTTTTACAATCAGTTAGTAATAGTATATTTTCATATGTGAGGACATGTCGTGAGGATATTTCCAATGTTTATTTAAGACTCCCTGGACCAAACATCGGTCCTGGGATATTTTATGCCAAACCTTTAACATAAAAAAGCAGAAAATAATATTCTGCTTATATGGCCTTATAAACACTCGAAGGCAAAATCTAGTTTTTCGTCTACCAAAGACTCCTATTCATCTTTGAAACTAGTTTTCAAAATCAATTCTGAAGAATTTTGTTGCGTCTTAAAATAAGATGTCCGACCAGGATATCAATAATAAGCTAAAAACTTAGAAAGGGATGAGTTATAAATTATGTTGAAAAATAATATTTAAAAAGATGAAAAGAAAATTGAACGTTTCATTATTAATGGTTATATCATTAATAGGATTAAGTTGCAGCAAGTCAGAAGTAACAGGCCCAAGAGAAGACCTCGGGACTGTAAAAGGTAAAGTACTGACATCCGACGGAAGGCCGGTAGCAGGAGCGAAAATTGTTCTATCCAGTGTAATATGGTATAATGAAAACAATGTTGTCACAACCGCTGCTGATGGCACCTATAAACGAAAATTGGCCGGCCCTGATAACGATGCTTGGTATGCATACGCTTCAATAGAAAAGGAATATAATGGCAAAAAATATACAATGGATCTGCATCCCGAATCAACAGAAGATTTTCTTCCTTCAAATGAAATCACAAGAAATTTCACTTGGAAATTAACGGGAGAACAGGTTGGTAGATCAACCGGAATTTATGGTGGCATGGTTACGGTCGGCTCCGAACCTGGTGAATTCTATGATTTTACCAATGTTGTTTTAACATTAACGCCACAAGGACCACTGATTGATGGAAGCAAAGGAAGTACGATCACAGTGGCGGTCCCCGCGAGTCAAAAATTGGAGGTTCCAATAGGTCGTTATAAGGTTTCAGCAATGTATACATTGCCTGGTAAAAATCAGGCAATGAAAGTGCGGCTCTCAAATACAGGTGCTTACAATACCAGTGCAATAGTTGATTTTAGCGCATCCACAGATTATTGTAAAAATTGCCTAACTATAGATGTAAAAGAATAATATAGAATGAACTATATTATCGTATCTAGGTTTTCATAAACGTTAAGCCTTATAAAAACCTAGATATTACAATATTTTTCCTGGTGGCATATAGTCATCAACCTCACGTCAATAGTAAGACTAGATATTGATGATGAATCTTGTTAAACACTTAAATCGAGCGCAATTTATTTATTTGAAATTAGCAAGAGTCATGGTTAATAAAATCTGTCTGTATCATTAACATGGAAAAATGAACCTAAATTAAAAGCTAAACTTTCCATCGATCTTTACAATTAAGATACTGACCCCTTGATGCCCAGTGATAATCAAATTGCGTTCAGTATTTTAAATTAATGTCACAGACGAGGTAAACGGGTAGAAGACTCTTGCAGAACCCGCTAGGATTCCTCAAGACAGGATATCCGAGCCTCATTGTTCTAATAAAACGGAGCCATATTGGGATTATTGATCCGATCGGCAAATCCCTTTCTGGAAGCTTCTGTAATTTTGAGCTCGATGTAATCGGGAAATTAAATCACATGTTTGCGACAATTCGCCAGTAGATATATAAATTTTTAATTAGATAGTTATATGCACTTGAATTCAAATTTGTAAAGAAAAGTGCCAGTCTAATAATATGAATATCAATTGGTGGACGCTCGGCGCGACCAACAAAGTTATATACCAGACTGACACTCCCTTTGTTAACAAAATATCTTACGCTTCACCAACATATAATTTAGTAAAATACTACATTCCAGCAAGATGGGAATAGAAAATATTTGTTCAAAATCGCTAATAATTCTAGAATGTAAATGAAGAACCATTATTGGGGTGTTTTTATCCGAAAACGTACTTCGACTCGCATCCTCATATCGCTACATCCCGCCAAAGGTAAATACATTAAACTCCCTGAAACACTTCCTTTTGTATATCCATCAAAATTAACATATTCAAACATGACAGTCCCAGGAGTAGAGTTCAAACCGCATCTAATACTTCCTACGCCAAACGATTGGTCCATGTATTTCATAAACACATCAGCAGTACCGACTTCAGGTATATAATTAAATGGGAATACCATGCCATCATTTACTACTACGTTGATTGTAAATGGTAGTTCTGTCTGGAGATTGGGATCAAAGATTACTAAATGCTTTTTACCATCACGATCCATTGCGAATTTAGCTGCCGGAGCAGTAATAAAGTTCTCACCATTTTCTAATGCCCAAGCTATGTATTCAGTAGGAACGAGCTTAACATCAGTATATGCCAGCACCAATCCCTCGACACCGGTTCTAGGATCTCGAATATTTTTAAATATTAACTGAACTTTTGAGGTTGAAAAATCTGTAATTTTAGCTGGTGCTTTAAATATCGCCGTTCCATCTTCTTTTTGTGTGACTTTTCCTAGACCGGACACAACAGACCATTCACCGACATGATTATTGTCTGCTTCTAAAACGGGCACTAGCAGATCGTCGTGGTCGGGATTTTTAGCATCGTTGACCGTAAAATAGTATGTCCCTTTCAAAATCGCCTCCTCATCAGAGGAGAGTTCCTTTTTATCAATCGTTAGATTTGCCGAACAATACCCAGACCAATCGCTAAAATGCCTAGTTTTTACCTTTAATGTTTTGTTGACTTTGTCCAAAACCACATTTTTGGGAGATCGCCAATACCCCTCCTCATCCTGATAAGCCATGAACAACAGGTCTTCAAACTTTCCACCAAGCATTTTATCACTGTATTTGAAAGCTATTTCTATATCTTTCTTAAATGATATATTTTCAGGTAATAAGCGATATGACTTACCCAAACCGTTCGGTCCTATAGTACTAGTAACTTCCTGTATACTAAAGTTGGTTTCATCGGTAAGAGCTCCAGCTGGTACTGTTACACTAATGGCACTGTTGGGCACTTCAATGATACCTCCCGTTACTCCTATTGTTTGTTGTACTTTTGTACCATCAATCAATGTGCCGTGCTCAACCGGGGTTGGTTTATTATCTGGCACCACGGGGATATCATCTCGGTTTTTTTTGCAGGAAAAAACTGCGCATGTCACGCAGAAAATCAAAATTTTATTTAAATAATTCTTCATGTTAAAGGGAGCTTAAAAATCCAATACAAAAATTAGGATATCTCACTCTTCTCTCAAGTATTATAGATGGATTACCAATTTTAACAGATCAATTACATAAATGATAAACTCAAATGCAGAAATATACGATAAATCTAATCCGCTAAATTCATATATAATTCTTCAAAAACTATTATTAATTTAGTAACTTTTGATATTGTGGTAAGGACTTCGATACACTTTCAGGCAGCGTAGTAATGAAATAGACAACTTAATAAAAAGCCTCCCTTATTAACCGTTAAGGGAGGCCGTACTGACTAGATGCTACCGTGGAGCTTATTTTAACCGGCTCGGGGTTTTGATCTAATTCAATTTCGTAAGATTATTTGAAATTAGAGTTGTTTATTTCCTTGAATATGTTGTTCAAAAGTGGACTAATATTAATAATTTTCATTCCGGAACAACATTTTGGCATTCAACGGTTGGACCGGTTGCAGACTACAGGTATAAATCAGGTTTGGAGCATGGATTTTTTACAGGATGCACTGTTTAACGGCGAGCGTTTTCGTATCTTAGCTATAGTGGATAACTGTAGTAAAATATACCATGGTCTACTGTTGGGGAAGTCTTTAAAAGGTGTTGATGTAGTGGATGAACTGACCAAAGCCTGTTTAGTGGAAGGCTGTCGTCCGGAAAGAATCCAGTGTGACAATGGCAGTTAGTTTATATCAAAAGATGTCGACAGATGGGCTTACGAAAATCAGGTAACACTGGATTTCTCCAGACCTGGCAAACCTACTGACAACCCGTATGTGGAGTCTTTCAACGGTAAATTCAGAGACGAATGTCTGTCCGTAAACTGGTTCCTGTCACTTGACGATGCCAGGCACAAGATTGAAAATTTTAGATGGGAATATAATCATTACATCAACACCTTTTCCATTCCTAATAGCTTTCAATATCTTTAATATATTCTAATTTAATAATATTCCCAGTCGTATCTATTTAAAAACAACAACAAATAATCTTGACATTTTATATTACAATTTAATTAAAACTGATATTAGCGGTTTTTAAGAGATTTCGAAACTCATGGTAAAATCAATACAAGTAGATATTTAAATGATTTATTCATATTTAATCTCATCACTTTTGATTTACCTCCTAATATCTACATCATATTTTTTTTAAGTGTCGAGAAACTGGTTATACGTAAGAACCGTCTTAGCAAGATTTTTATCATAATACCGAATCTGCCAGTTTCGGTTGCTATATTCATATATTGCATCGATCGCTATTCCTTTGTCTTCTATAATAAAATTCCTGCATATACAATTGAATTAAATTCCAGCTTCTTTATCAGTAAAAATCTGAACTCCTGCTTTCTTTTCAATTAACTGTAGCGGATATAGTTCAGGATTATATACACCATTAAGAACCTCATTCAGAGCTTTTTTCTTAGATTTACCAAATGTAACAATCAGAATATTTTCAGCTTTGTTGATGATAGGCTCAGTCAACGTTATTCTAAACATTTCCTGTGGCTTTAGATAGTAGGCATCAACCCATTTTTCTTTTTCGTGTAAAATCTTTTCACCTGGAAACAGAGAAGCTGTGTGGCCATCATCACCCATTCCTAAAAGAATGAAATCAAAAATACCGTCAGCTCCCAAAATATTTCTGATTTGAGCTTCGTATTCTTTAGCATAATTTTCAGGCTCAATTCCGTCTTTATACATGGGAAAAATCTGATTTTCATTGACTGGAACTTTATTCAAAAGTACTTCCAAAGTCATCTTAAAATTACTTTTCTCATCTTCAAGAGAAACCCATCTTTCATCTACCCAAAAAAAATGGATTTTGTTCCAAATTATTTTATCTGCATATTCGGGAGTAGCCAATAAACTAAAGACGGCCTTCGGCGAAGAGCCACCACTCAACGCAACCACAAATTTATCATGCTTCTGGATTGCTTGCTTCGAAAGCTCAACAAATGTATCAGCTGCTTTTTTATACAAAGCATCCAGATTATCAAATATTGTAATATTCATTTTCTTTTAATTAGTTTTTAAACCCACTGATGTCCCTGCCGCTCTACCAGTGCATCACTGTCATCAGGTCCCCAGTTTCCTGAAGCATAATTGGGGAAAGATGGGTCTTTGGTTTTTTCCCAGGTTTCCTGAATCGTTTTTATCACATCCCAAGCTTCTTCTACCTGATCAGAGCGCATAAACAATGTAAGATCTCCCACAAGTGCTTCCAATAAAAGAGTTTCATAAGCTTCGGGCGTATCGGTCTGACAGGCAAAATTATCGAAAATCATTTCCACAGGTTTAAGCGCTAAAGACAAGCCTGGCTTTTTAGACATAAACTGCAATCTGATGTCCATTTGTGGCTGAATATTAATAATCAGTCGGTTTGCCGACAGAAGCGAGGTGCTTTCTGAAAACGTAGAATGTGGAAGTGGCTTAAACTGAATCGTTATATAAGAATGCTTTTCTTTCATCTTCTTCCCGGTACGAACATAAAAAGGAACATCCTCCCATCTTTCATTATCCAGATAAAACTTAATAGCAACAAATGTTTCCGTATTGGAATCAGGAGCAATTCCCTCTTCCTGGCGATAGCCATTTACTTTTAGTCCATTTACTTTACCTCTTCCGTACTGTCCTCTTACCGCATAATGATCTACTTTTTCGGGAGAAATCCTACGAATGGATTTTAAAACATCAACTTTACGATCCCTGATCTCACCTGATTCGAGTGAGGCCGGAGGTTCCATAGCAACCATGCAAAGAATTTGCAAAAGATGGTTCTGAATCATATCGCGCAAAGCTCCTGTCTGCTCATAAAAACTGGCTCTTGTTTCCACTCCTACTTCTTCGGCAACGGTAATCTGCACCGATTCGATATGTCTGTGGTTCCAAAGTGGTTCAAAAATTGAATTTCCGAACCTGAACGCCAAAATATTCTGAACTGTTTCTTTACCTAAATAATGATCGATACGATAAATCTGTTCTTCCCGGAAAGTTTGTGAAAGAAGATTATTCAGCTCAATGGCAGATTCTTTATTGTGACCAAAAGGTTTTTCGATAATAATTCGATCTGTTGCAGGATCAGATGCTATTGATGTATTTTTAAGATGGTTTGAAATTACCGATACAAAGTTTGGTGCAATGGACAGGTAGAAAAGCCTGTTTCCTCTCATTCCGTAGACTTTATCGAAATTTTCCAGTTTCTGATATAAATTCTGATAAGAGCTTTCCTCATCAAGCTGATGCTGAAAATAGCTGATGTGAGCCTGAAAACCAGCCCAATCTTCCTTGGTTACGGTCTTCCTGGAAAAACTCTCCAGATTTTCTTTAATGTAAGCGCTGAATTTTTCATCCGTATTTTCGGCTCTTCCTAAAGCTAGAATATTAAAACCTTTTGGCATTCTGCCATCGATGTATAAATTGTAGAAGGCTGGAAAAAGCTTTCTTTTTGCCAAATCCCCTGTTGCACCAAAAATAACGATCGTTGTTGGATGCAGGATTGTATTGTCACTCATTGTTAGGACTTAGTTATTTAGGTTTTGCCATGAAGTATGAAAGACTCCTTCTCTGTCCGTTCTTTGGTAAGTGTGCGCACCAAAATAATCACGCTGAGCCTGAAGCAGGTTTACAGGTAAAGATGCAGTGGTGTAAGCTTCGAAATACCCTAGAGCCGACTGAATTCCTAAACTTGGAACTCCGTTTGATACAGCAAAAGCAGCTGTTTTTCTTAATGACGGAATTTTATCTTTTACAATTTCTGAAATTTCCTGATCCAATAAAATATTAGATAAGTTCTCGTATTTTGAATAAGCCTGATAAAATTTTTCCAATAAGCCAGAACGGATGATACATCCACCCCTCCAGATTTTAACAACATCTTTTAACGGAATTTCAAACTGATATTCTTCAGAAGCTTTTACCAATAATGCCAAACCTTGAGCATAACTGATTAAAGTAGATAAATATAAAGCATCCCCCACCTCTTTGATGAACAATTCTGTATTTTCTGGAGTTTTTACTTCTTCTTTAGCATATAATTGAGATGCCTTCACTCGCTCGTCTTTGTAAGCGGATAAAATTCTTGATGTTACTGCAACATCGATCGTTGGAATAGACACACCGATTTCCATAGCCTCCTCCGAAGTCCACTTTCCGGTTCCTTTTGCTCCTGCTTTATCTAAAATCGTGTCGACAAGAAAACCGTCTGTTACATCATCTTTTTGCTGGAAGATATCCCTTGTTATTTCAATAAGGAAAGAATTCATCTCACCTTCATTCCATCTTTTGAAAACTTCATACAATTGTTCATTGGTAAGATTAACTCCTTTTCTCAATAGATCGTATGCTTCACTGATCAATTGCATGATGGCATATTCAATTCCGTTGTGAACCATTTTAACATAATTTCCTGCAGCTCCTTTTCCCATATAAGCGGTGCAAGGTTCCCCCTTTACTTTTGCTGAAATAACTTCCAGCATAGGCTTCACCAAATTGAAAACTTCCAAATCTCCACCCGGCATAATACTCGGTCCTCTTCTTGCGCCCTGCTCTCCTCCAGAAACTCCCATTCCCATAAAATGAAGGTTTTTAGAAGCTAAATCAGCTCTACGTCTCTCGGTATCTTTGAAATAAGAATTTCCCGCATCAATTACGACATCTTTTGGACTCAGAAGCGGTGTTATGCTTTCAAGAACAGCATCAACCGGCTTGCCTGCAGGAACCATCAAAATAATTTTTCGTGGACTGTCTAAACTTGACACAAATTCCTCTAGAGAAACAGCTCCAGCAACCTGTGTACCTGAAGCCACTCCTTTACGAAGTTCTATTACCTTTTCTTCATCTAAATCGAATCCTACAGTAGAAAATCCATTATCGGCAATATTGTAAAGCAGATTTCTTCCCATTACACCCAGACCAATGACCCCGTAATTATACTTTTCCATTCTTACTTAAAGTTTATGTTATAAATCAAAATTACTGAAATGCATGCCAGTAAAAAAATTATCTAAGATTTTCTTTCTATCGTTACACTAGTTATCATCAACTGGAAAATGTCTTTAATTAATAATACGTTGATAATGACATTATTTAAAACATAAACTCTTATGATAATCATCTTTCTATTCCGGATGAGGTGCTAAAATAAAAAAGCTTCCCTCCAACAGCGGAAGAAAGCTTTCCTATTTTCTCATCTTGAGGATTAGGCCTGTTGGCCACTTGCCCTATCGGCAACTAATTTAGCATTCAGCGAACCTCGGACTTCACTAGTTAAATTACGGAGCTCATTGTATTTTCCGATCAATGTGTTCAGATCAGTGACCATTTGGGCTAATGTAGTCGCTACTGATTCTGAGACTGTGCCAGGCAAAGGACTTGCTGAACCTGCTACGCCTGCAGACTTTTTCACAAGCCCCATTACGGTATTGTTGGCCTCCAATGTAATATTTTGATCCAGCACCTTTACAGATGCCCCCGTCTCGTTGGAAATCCGTTGAGCAAACTGTCCTATAAGTGTATTATTTTTAATGTAAGTTTCGGACAGTGTCAACGAAGCCCTGATACCAATGGATACGGCATTCGCTGATTGTAATATGGTATTGTCCTCTACCACGATATTAGCACTGGCTGTAACGCCCGTAACGTAAATACAGGGACCATTGGCCCGACTGGAGGTATTGAAATTGTTAATGACATTCCCTTTTACCATACAATTGCTCAACATACCACTGTTAGAGAAGAAGCCCATACTCAGGCTGGAACTGTAATTATCATATATGAACAAGTCGCTACAATTGCTATAATTATAAGCCATCACCGAAGTGCCTATCTGCTTATTAATGGTATTGGAATAAATTTTAATCCCGGAGCTATTGCCAGCTGATACCATGGCATGCATCAATGTGTCCACAGTATTGGCATGGACTGTGAGTCCCCGCACTTCCGTCTGACATAGCACAAAATGGAATGATCGCCAGGAGAAATTGGATGCAATAAGGACATCGGACACCGTATCGAGTTTAATCGACGTGATATCGAGACCGGTATTAAATGTATTGCTACTTATATCAATAACTTTTGCAGATCCATAGCAGTAGATAAATGTCGTAATCGGGGTTCCTGTAGATTCATAAAAGAACTGATTATTCTTAATAGCGATGTTCTCCGTCAACATATCTTGTTTGAATCTTTCGGCATTAACCTTGAGCAATGCACTTACGGTTGAGGCTTTTTGTATGGTAACCTGAATCGTGTTATTATAAAAATTCACGTTCTTGATCTCCGTATTTACTCGCATGCAATTGGCCTCAAATTCATGGCCAACATTGTTCAGAAAAGTATTGTCATAAATATTGACATTAGACACCCGGTTATTGTCATTCGGTTCGATGTTAAGTCCGTCCATCGGGAATTTGCCCCTATTTATTCCCGTATTGCTGATCTTCGACTTCGAAATACTGATATTGCTTCCCTTAGTTACCGTAATCCCCTGACGTCCGTTACTGTCAACGACGACATGACTTACCGAAATATTACTACTGCCATGGTCCGCGGTTTCTTCACCGCCCATACATATCCCATCGCCCCAGCAATTCTCGATCGTGATGTCTTGGATACTGATATCGCTACAGCCATCGACAATATTTACGCCGTGTCCCCATTCCCCAGCCGTCCCGATATGTGTTGTATTGTCGCCCAATATTCGGCCTCTACCAAAAACACCACTATCAGTAACACCTGAAAATAGAATAATTGCATACCGCGGATAATCATTAGCGCGGATAGCAATCGTAGCGTTAAGTTCCAGATAAACATGTGACTTCATAAGAATACCAGGAGCAGAATAGTTCGCTGGCAGGCTCAGGAGCACATCTTGACCGATTTCTACAATTTTTACGCTATGGGTTTGTGCATATGTTATGGCACGGTTGATTCTTTCGAGGCAATCGGCAACAGCACCTATTGCTCCAAAATAACTAACGTCCACCCTATCACAAAATTCATGGTTGAGGCTAATTCCCCCTACTGTGATCAGGCTCCCGCCGTCATCTGCCCCTGGAACTGGAGTGCCTGCAGCTAAATAATAACTAATCGGTGCCGGGGTATCGCCTTTTTGGTAATAGCCTAATAATTGGACTCCGGCGTAGGTTCCGTCTTGCAGTGCAGTGATTTCAGTAGAACTTAAATTCGTCATCAACTGCATGGTGTCTTTAATTAAAAATTGATTTGCCATATTCTTTTGTTTTTATGTGTAGATCAAAAGTATGGCTGTAGGCTGAGCTATCTGAGGAAAAGACGTAGTATGTAAGCGGTATGTTGGAGATACCGAAAAGTGTATTGGAACCCTAGGAAAAATAATCTATTTCACTCTTCATCATTTGAATTACAAGCATCTATTTCTTTCACTTCCACATTTCACGTTTGAGGCGGACAAATACATTGGATCATCAATCTTTTGGTTATAAAGAAAATAGCCATTAAACAAAAAACTTCCCTCTTGAGAACTGAAGGAAGCTTAGCAGTTGAGGAAAAAAAACTCAACTAATAAGGAGAATATTTTTGTGAGTACGATAGGGTTAAATTGCTTTCCATACGCCTGGAGCACCGTCGGTTATACAAGTCCATCCTAACTCAGGATTTACAGCTGTAATTGAATTATTATACACCAAATCTCCGGCAACATAATTTCCATTTGTGGGCACATTGTCTGCATAGCTAATTTTACGCCAACCGTCCCAACTTAGGCTTCCTCCTATTTTCTCCCATTTGACATTGGAAGAAATATTCATTATACTGCTTCCAAATGATGCCCTAAGATGAATATTTCTCGGATCCAAGCTGCCAGTATGCTTAATCATGATTTCACTATATGCTGCTGTTGTATGCACTTGAATGTCATTGGTGTTTGGGGATATATTTTCTTTTACATGCAAAACGTCAACGGCAGAATCTGATTGAAACATAGCGTCGATATAACTCTTATTGATTTCGGTTTTATAAAAACTATTAGCATAAAAACGAACCTCTTTAAATTTACCCAAATTGAAAAGAAACCCACGATGTGACATATAAGCAGCAGTATGATCGGTATTACCACAATCTGTAAATGAGTTATTGGAAATATCAACGGTGATATCGATATCCGCACTGCCATTAAATAAACCCAAGCCACCTGGAATTTTCTTTAGCTGGTTGTTTCGTATGATAACATTTTTAACGTTCTTAATGTAAAATGAGGGATTTGAAAGACTCGTTGATCGCTCTCTTGTATTTTCGACAATATTATTTTCGATCACAATCTTACCTACTGGAGTAAGCGCATTCGTATAGGCATCAATAAGAGGGAAATAATAGGATTGTGTGACAATATTGTCTGCAATCAAAATATCGTCCAACACGCAATTATTTCTTGACCATATTTCTGCCAGCCTACCGATATTATTACATACATTATTGGCATATATCGAACTTTTCTGGTTTTCATTAATTGCGGCAATGACAAATGCCTGTTTGAAATTTTTTATGACATTGCCTGTCACTATGGAAGCTGAAGAATGCAATTCGACCGCTGTTGAGGTTGGGATCAATCCTTCTGCAATAAAATCCCTTTCATTAATAAAACTATTGTTAGTAACAATCGGATTCTCACCACATAGATAGATGACAGAGTGATCAGTTTGGGCATTGTTTCCACTAATCCCGTTCCCAAAATTCTTAAAGAGATTTTCCGTTATAACGATATTTTTTGCAACCCTACCTGGAGCTCCATCACCAAATAAAAGACTTTGTCGAGCTGGATTATTTAGAATTGTATTTCCCGAAATTGTGATTCCGTCACAATTATACAAACACCCAATAGCAATGCAAAAATTCATTTTCGCTCCCGGAACGAAGTTATTCAGTCCATTAAAGTCTATTGTCAAATTGAAGACTTTAAAATTGTTAATTGGACCCTCAGCATAAATGAATTTGACATTTGCCGCAGCAGTATCCAAAACATGGTCCTGTAATTTCAAACTTGCTCCATTCCCCTTTACAGTAAGGTTGGTTGCCATCAAAAATAGTATATTGTTGGGCGTTGAAAATTTCCCTATACTATAGGTTTTTGGAAGAAACTCAAAGACTGTCGACTTCCTTTTTACGGCATATCTATTTGCTTTTATAATAGCGGCTGAATCATCTGTCAGGCCATCTCCTTTTGCCCCAAAATATTCGGGGAAAACTATATCGAAATGATGAACCAGTTTATTCCCGACCGTGGTAACAATTACACTTCCGCCGTCGTCAATCCCGGGGTCAGGAGTAGGTGGAGCTAAATAATAGATAATCGGAGCCGGTGTGTCAGCTTTTTCATAATAGCCTAATAGCTGTACTCCGGCATAGGTTCCGTCTTCCAATGCAGCGATTTCAGTAGAACTTAAATTCTTCATCAACTGCATGGTGTCTTTAATTAAAAATTGATTTGCCATATTCTTTTGTTTTTATGTGTAGAGCAAAAGTATGGCTGCAGGTTGGGCTATCTGAGGAAAATAAGTGGTATGTTAGCGGTATATGGGAGATACCGAAAAGTGTGGTGTTATGTTGAAGCAGAAACATTCCTTACAAAAAAATGAGCTGTATCAAAATAGCTGACACAACCCATTCGTAAATTACTAGTTTATTAATAATTAAGAGCAATAAATTATCTATTCATCACTATAATAATTGAAATAACTTATATATTAATGATCCCCCGCCTGCAATTACAAAAAAAAGCCAATATTTTTTTAATGGACTATAGCTGTCTTGAGAGGAATATTTAAGCATTAAACCTAAGAAAACTAAGCAAATTGCTGCGATATAATTTAACATAATTCATTTAATGACCTTGGAGACTATAATAAGAACTGTGTCAGAAACACAGTTCTTATTATAAACATTTTTCGATGAAGCTTATTCTAAAAAATAGAGGGAAGCTCTGCATAATACTAATGAAATAGTTTTAAACCTTTAGAGGTTAAACAGCATTTTTCTAAAAACGACCGTTCAAAATTTCTTTTTCATAATCTACTGACAAATTCGTTATTAAGCTTCCATTTGAAGTATTTTTAAATAATTTCCCGCTCAATTTTGTAATATGGTTCGATTTTAAAATAACCTTATCAATTGTTTTTGTTCCTATCTGTTTATATGATGCATTAAAGAATAATACTTCTAATTCAATAGGCTGATCTTCTTTATCTAAATATGGATATATCGGTGTTGCTAAAATTGTATTTGTTTTTAGAGCTTCTCTGCCTACATCAAAGACAACATACCCTTTGCCATTGTAATTTGTCGTAATTCCTGTAAAAGGACTTAAAATAGGATTTATTTTCCCACCTATTAAAATAAATTTTACGTCCGCAGGTATAGCATCTTCAATAGTTATCTCAAGTTTGGATGTTAAACGCCTCAATGTCAATGGTGATAAAGTTGTGTCAGATTGAAAATCAAATTCTTTGTATTTATACACAAACGCATCAGAGAAATAATAGGTATATACTGGAAATTCAGGAAAAGCATGGATCCCCATAGATAATTCATGTAGTAGAGGATTGCTCTCGTTAAAATTGAAATACATCGTACTCCAACTAACATTGTGTCCTACCAGCCCAATTTTATATTTACCTTTTGGTATTTCAAATGTGAAAGTATTGTCTATTTGCTTTGAGGGTTCTTTAATATTTTCCTTCTTTACAATTAGCTTATTTTGTAAATCATAAACTAGCAATTGTAAATTAGAAATTTCAGAGCCCACAGCTGTAATACCACTAGTAATGGTTGATGCTTTACTTCCTCTTGGTTCTATTGTCTGCTGGAAGCCTTCAGTAGAAAATTTTACTTGAATCATTTCCGATGGCTGCTCATGGGGTTTACTTTCGTCTTCTTTCTTACAACCAAAAAATAACATTGGTATTAATGCCAATAAAATATGTTTTCTTTTCATTTAATTAGATAATATGATGAACAGCAAATATATTAATATAAAACAAATTACAATATACGTTAAACCGTAATAAAAATAATTTATAGTATAGTAAAATTCAAAAGGAAAATATTTAAATGTACTTGTCCCGACCTATATCCCCCATTAACTTATAGCCTCATCTTATTTTCCAAATCATAAAAAGTTAACCTTCATAAAGTACTGCATCGTGTTTTTAATTAAAAATTGATTTGTCATCATTTTCCTTTTCTTTAAATGTATATTTATTTAATAAATCCGAATTGGAGGATATATTAAAAAATTACCTAAAGAATTGATCATATATAATTATTTGAAAACTTCGGCATTGACTGATACTGAATTGAAGTTCGCGGAGGTCGCTTTTGTTACCTTGTTCAAAGGGATGTACAGCATGGAAGCCAAGATATCAACTTAACCTATAAAAAAGGAAAAGGCCACCTAGACAGTATCCAAGTGGCCATAAAATCCTAAATTATACTATACTTTATTTTCCTTTAGCCTTCTCTGCTTCGATCTGCTTTACAAACTCTACAGTGACGTCCGCAACTTCGGCAATTTCCGAAATCGAAAATTTATTCAGAGACAAAAGGTTTTTTATTACTTCCGCCTTTCCTTCCGCCTTTCCTTCTGCCTTTCCTTCTTCCTTTCCTGCAGCTTTTCCTTCTGCTTTTCCTTTAGCCTCTCCTTCGGCTCTTCCCTCCGCCATTGCTTTTTCGCGCGCTCGTTTCAATAGCTCCTCTTGACTACTTCGGATGCTCTCTGCATCCCATTTATTTCTTAAACTTACGTTGTACATTTCTCGTTCCTCCGGTTTTAGTTTGCTATACTCTGCTAACTGAAATAACTTTTCAAAAATAGGCTTACGCAAATAGGTGGAAAGTCCATTTAGCGAAGACATATTTTTAAGTACATAAAGCCAACGATCTAAATCATTAACTAACTCTGCCTCAGCTTTAACAAAGTTAACCAATTCTATATATATAAAGCCTAGATCGTCATAAAATATTTTACCATGATCTCGATAACATAGACAAATATCGTGCAAAAAACACTTCTCCTCGCCGGCATCAGGCATTGCAAACCCATCCATCAACACAATGATATAGACTTCACTAATTGCATAATTCCAAGCCCTTCGGTTGCCTTTGGGTGCCTGGTCCGCAATTAATTTACTACTGTAGTAGAGCATGCGCTTTTTCAAATTAACCTGTGACGTGCGCTGCACTTCAATAATAAACCGCTCGCCATTCTCTGCAGTACAGGTCAGATCAAAAATAACGGTACCGATATCCTCTGTGTCCCCAACATGTTCATTTTTGTTATAATACAGGTCAGCAATGACCTTGCGACCTCTAAAGAGTTCGTTTAAAAAATTGATTAGAAGATCTTTATTGGTATCTGATCCGAAAACTTTTTTAAAGCCGTAATCTGTTGTAATATCGATATATTTCGATTGTTTCAATTCACTCATAATACACTGTTTTTAAATTGGTTAACAATGCAAATATAAGTAAATAAATATTTTAATACTAATATTTTTAGTATTAAAATATTGTTCTGTATATGAATTAAAACAAGATCCCCAATCAAGAAGGTCATTTCCATCTACTCAGTCCTCGGATCGGGTTTTAATGGCATGTTATCTGTTCCTTTAAACTCTACATCGTCTGCGCCATAAGCCCATCTTTAGTTAACAGACTGGCGCAGCCTGGGCAAGATCCTTCCGTGAACTTTGATTATTCCGGAACCTAAAAATATCTTAGCCACTGTTTCTTTACCAAAATCCCAAGTAACTTCAGGATCCGACCATGCGTCGAATGGTTCAGGATTCTCTCTGACAAATTCTACTGGATCGGAAGATTATTTGGAATTACAGTTGTTCAATTCCTTGAATATATTGTTCAAATCTGATCTATTAACGAAGGTGTCGCCCCGCGTAAGGTATCAACGTTTGATCTGATAAAGGCGCTTACGCATGTCTACCAATTGCTGTCTTAGCTTATCCTGATCTGGCGCTACGGGAAGTAAACTCTGTAAGCAGAGTTCTTGAACTTCCTCGAAGAGCTTGTGCGACCAGACGAAAAGCTCATCATAGTTATAAGTGCCATTCTTGATACCTAGCAGTTCTTCCCTATTGGGACGTTGTATCTGTAATTCCCTTTTGGACACAATCTCTTTTGCCTGTTGCAATAGACGGATGGTATGCATCATATTTTTGGCATCATAGCCCTGCCCATGATTCATTGTTCCTTCAAAGCGTGCCGCATTACGCTCTGAAACCCAGCTAAAATATTCATTATAGGCCTTGCAATAAGAAGAATAAGCTTCGTGATTAACAAAGAGGTACGCACCAAGTGTCTGACCCTTTGGGATAGAACTGAGGGAAACTTCATTACTCTCCAGGCTAGCCACGACACCTTTGTAACCCAAAGTCTGAGTCTGATCATAAAACAGGCTATACATTCCCTTTGCATGTTCGATCTTTGCTAAACCACAGTTTTCCTGTTTCCACTGCCGCTTGCTTAAGCAATCTCTTAACGGTAAACTACCATGACCAGCTATGATAAAGCAGAAATCCAGCAAACTTTTACGTTCACGGTCCATCGGATTGTTGATTTTCTTATTCAATCCTTTTGCCTTCCGCACCTGTACCATAGCATACTGCGCAAAAGTCATAACAGCCTCTCGCGTGATAAAATCCTGCATTTTAAATTGCTCCATGATAGGATCTTGGTATACGATGCAATCGGCAGGACTAGCCAAAAGTTCCAATACAGTTGGATTACTCTTTGAAAGGAGCTCTACGAAACGTCCTAGCTCATAATAAACTTCATCATTGCTGGCATTAGCCACTTGGGCAATATATTGGCCGCCCAAGTAATATTCCAGAGGCAGATAAAATACCCCTTTGATATCGGTATCGGAAGATGCGGTGGCCAAGCCATATGCCCGGCTACCGACAACGGCCTCAAACAGAATCAGCCCGTTCTTTCGAAGTTCGTCTATAGTCATCTTAATATGCTTTTAAAGTATTTCTCCAGTACTTCCTTATCCGGTACGGATACGGGAACCTGCCCTACTTGATGCTCTAAATGTATTAACTTTGTTTCGATATAACTCCTTATGATAGCTGAACAGCTGTATACAAACCCTTCATCGACTTGGCTCTTCAACTTTTGTAACTGCATAACTTCATCTTTAACATCATCAGGCAATAATATCGATAGTTCGGCCAATGTCATGGGTGCATAACCGCGATTGGTCATACTCCAGTCTGCTGCAAGTAAAGACCTAAGGATATAAAATAAGCTCTTGAGCTTCATGGTTTCCCGTTGAAGATCTTCTACTTTGCTACGGACGATCCCAAGATAATGATGGGTGTGCCTACGTGCGTCAAAATAATTTTCGATCATTGCCCTAAAACTTGCTTCGAATCCGTTAAACTCGTGATAAACTACTGGTGACTGGATCCATTCAAATGGGCTCACATTACTCTTATATAGCAAGGTGAGTACTTTAAACAGATCCCAACCTGCGATATCGAGGTCATCGATCATTGGAAACCGCATTTCGGTAGGCAGCGGAAACAAACGGCTATAGTCCTCCCCTTTTCTTATATAAATAAACCGAACGTCGTAGTCACTGTCGAGTGACGGAAATCCCCAACCTCGACTTCCTGATTCACAGGCGAAAAGTATACGTATTCCTTCGCTCGCTTCTATTTCCATGAGCTTCTTGATGATATGTGCTTTCATTTCTTCGTGCTTTTTTAATTTTCATTAACACAAAGATCGATTGCGATACTGAAGCCGTTTTGCGCATTAAAAAAAGAGCATAAAAACAATGGGAGACCGCTTATTATCAGGCAGATATTTTTCTTAAAAAAAATTGAAGCTTACATAGGAATATAAAAGTACGCAGATAGAATGCGTAGGATAAGGCGACCGAAATTTTTATAGCTATGTGGAAGATACCGAAAAGTTAGCTTTAAAAGAAAAACAGCTCCTCTCACTAAGAGAAACTGTTCGAAAAAGTATGAATCAAGAAAATTGGGGTTTTCACCACGAACTCTCATTTGGTATATTATTGTGCTAAAAATGCGAGTGCTTTTGTTAAGAATGCTGCATGATTCTGATAAAAAGCTGCATGACCAGAATCTGAAAATTCACCAAGTACAGCATTTTCTAAATTCTGTTTCATATTATGAACAGGTTTAATAGTTTACATTGTCTACCACGATTATTGCGATAACTACGTTTGTAAAATTGTTATTTATCTTTAAAATTTTTATTAAAAAAAGAATCAACAGCGTGCTGATCCTGAGGAAAATTAAATACTTCTTTAATTTTACCTCCCTCAAATTTCCATAGCAAACAAGATAAATTATTTAAATTCTCTATATTTTCTATTTCACTCCAGTTTTTATGACAGTCAATTACATAATCATCGCTTACCCCTAATACTACTCCCTCGGCTCTAAAGTTAAAGTTACCTAATTGATTGAGGTATTCTACGATTTCTCCAACCCCATTTTTAATCCCACTTAAAGGGTGTCTGCCGGGAATATGCCATTTTACATCGGCATGGAATATATCCTGCAATTCATCGATTGAATTACTCGAATATGCTTTAAAAAATTTGTTTACTAACGCTAAATTTGGATGTTCATTCATGATTTTTTTAAATATAATTGTAAATATTTCTCCGTACTAAACCAAACTCCGGAGGTCGTTATCTTCAATAAAACGTTTCTGATCTGCCAAAACAAGAAATCGGTGATAGATATTTTCAAAATGTGCAGCAGAGAAATCTATTTTCATACTTTTTAACCGATCTTTTAATGCTGCACGTCCACTCCTTGCGGATAAAAACAATGCAGGCAACTTCCCCCCTATTATTTGGGGATCAATAATTTCATAGTTTCTACGGTCTTTCAGCACGCCGTCCTGGTGGATGCCGGAGGAATGCGCAAAAGCATTTTTTCCAACAATGGCCTTATTGGCCTGTATAGGATTTGACATCGCCCGTTCTACCATACTACTTAGTTCCACAATATATTTTGGATCAATTCCAGTCGCAATCCCCAGATTTTCTTTTACAATAAGTGTCAAAATAATTTCTTCTAGGGCAGCATTTCCAGCACGTTCGCCCACACCATTAATCGTTCCTTCCACCTGAAGTGCGCCCGCCATTAGCCCAGCAATACTATTCGCTGTAGCCATACCTAAATCATTATGACAGTGGACAGAAAGAATTGCGTTTTCTTTTTCCCTTCTATTTTGATTCACATAGGCTATCTTTTCAAAGTACTCAAAGGGTGTACAAAAACCATTGGTATCAGGAAGATTCACAACTTTTGCCCCCGCTTCAACCACCGTATTGGTCATTTGAACTAAAAAATCATTGTCTGCGCGACCAGCATCTTCGGCAAAAAATTGTACTTCATCACATTTATTCGACGCATAAGCCACCATTTCATAAGCTTTCGCCAAGATTACCTCCCGAGTGGTATTAAACTTATATTTAATATGAATGTCCGATGTTCCAATTCCGAGCTGAATCCGCGCTACCTTTGCCTTACTCAAGGCCGAGGAGGCCTGTTCAATATCTTTTCTATTGGCCCTAGCTAGTGCACAGACTGTTGCCTTTTTCACCAGTTTACAAACCTCTGTTACTGCCTTAAAATCTCCAGGTGAACTTATTGGAAACCCGCCCTCTATCACATCTACCCCCATTGCATCGAGTTTTTCAGCGATTTCTAATTTATCATTCAGTGTCAACTGGCAGCCCGGTCCTTGTTCTCCATCGCGTAAAGTAGTATCGAAAATCTTAACTTGTTTCATATTCAGCTTATTTTTATAGTTCAAAAGTACCGGAACTACAGAATTTAATATATTTGAAAATAAAACAATTGTTATTCAATAATGCCAAAATCCACCATTCCCTTTGTTCAATGTGCCAAGAACTTCCACGATGGCACAATTGACTTACGTAACTATGGACAATTCAATACAGAAATGCATGCTCACGACCAGGTACAGGTACTTAGCCCAACAAATGGTACCCTCTTTATTTATACCGAAAAAGCCAGTTTCTGTGTACCTAGTACTTTTTTTGTATATATCCCGGCACATGTCCCACACAAACTCATTTCCCGCTCCCAGCAACTGTCATTAAAAACCATTTTTTTGGATATGAACAATATGCACGAGGAAGTTAAGGTGTATCCATCAAATGAATTGTTGAATCATTTTTTGATTTTTGGACAGCGACATTGGAAGCTTAAAGACCACGACGCGTTGACAACATCTACCTTGGAGGCCTTCAAGTCTATGCTTCCAATACTATTGGCTAAACCGATCCTGTTACAAATCACGCCGGCAAAAAGTGAATTGATGATCCAGGTAAGCACGTATATCCTCCAGCACCTCGACAATAAATTGTCAATCGCTGAGATTAGCGCTAATTTTTTTCTATCGGAGCGAACACTTTTCAGACAGTTTAAGGAAGAAATGCAGATCACCATATTCCAGTTCATAAAACAGCACAGACTTCTAAGGGCTCTTCAATTATTGGAAAATAAGGATATGCATATCGCTGAAATTGTCTATCAAGTCGGGTATGAAAGTGTACCTAACTTTTCCAATCTATTCAAAGAATATTTTGGGCTGTCACCGCAACAGTATAGGACAAGGCTATAATAATAAATACTATATCATTATTAACTGTATTCTCGTCAAGACCGAACTAGTGTGACCTGGAGATATAGATGAAGACAGATCCTACATTTTTCGATAGTTTTTAGTATTTTGTATCGTAATTTGTTAACCCTATCTAAATATGAAGAATCCTTTAGGCATCAAGGATATCGCCAAGATGCTCAAAATTTCGGTATCGACAGTTTCGCGGGCTTTTCGGGATACCCACGATGTCAATCCCGAAACCCGAAAAAAGGTGCTGGCACTCGCCAAGAAATTAAACTTTAAGCCTAATAAAAATGCTTCCGCCTTAGCTTCCGGTTCAACAAAAAATATAGGTGTGGTCATTCCCTTTATCACCAATTATTATTTTTCGATGGTGATTTCAGGTATTCAGGAAGAAGCTTATGAACGCGATTATAATGTGATTCTCTACGTTACCAACGATCATGTCGCACGGGAACAGAACCTATTGGAAAACCTATCAACGAGCAGTCTGGATGGGCTTCTTATTTCGATCTCCTCCGATTCATCCGCAAACGATCATTTTGAAAAATTGATGGCCAAGGGAATGCCAATCGTATTTTTTGACCGTGTACCTAAAGATATAGATGCCTCCAAAGTTGTCCAAGATGATTTTGCAGGAGCCTTACAGGCGACCGAATACCTAATCCGACAAGGCTATACGCGCATTGCTCATATTGCCGGACCTGAAAATCTGCAATTCACACAGCAGCGGCTAAATGGTTATCTGCAAGCATTGGAACAGCACAACATGGTCATCGATCCGCGTCTTATTGTATATTCGGGTTTTTCACAGGCTCACGGCGCCACTGATGCTTTGAAGCTACTTGCCCTCCCCGATCGTCCAGATGCGATCTTCGCTGCCAATGACCGCAAAGCTGTTGGTGCCATTCAGACCATCAAGCAGCAGGGACTCCGTGTAGGCCAAGACATTGGCGTCATCGGATTTACCAATGATCCTATTGCTACTGTGGTAGAACCCAATTTAAGCACGATTGAAGAACCTGCCATGGAGATCGGCAAAAGGAGTTGTGCGCTACTCATCCGTCATATAAAAAATCGGGATTTTGAGATTCAGGATATGGTATTGCCTGGCAAATTAATCGAAAGGGATTCCACCAAACGATCCTCTTAGTGTTCTTTATTTACTGTAACTTAATTCACCAGCAACAAAACTGTGATGAATGACCACATCATCATCAAAAAGCACAATATCTGCTTCCATTCCGATAGCTATTGCTCCGATCTTATGATCCAGCCCAAGTAGTCTTGCGGGGTTGATCGTCATCATCTGTACGGCTTCTACCAAACTAACGCCTCCCTTGTTGACCATTGTGCGGAGGAGGTGATCTGCAGTAGCCACGCTGCCTGCAAAAGAAGAACGATCGGTCAGCTTGGCTACGCCTTCCTCAACGATTACTTCAGTTCCGTGACGCAAGCTTCCCAACACGCTTTTACCCTCGGGCATACCAGCCGCACGCATCGCGTCGGTAATCAGGATCATTTTATCCGCACCTTTCACTTTATGAATTAGCCGCAGAAAAGGTTCGGGCAGATGGACACCATCTGCTATAATCTCCACATCTATCTGGTCCAATAGAAAACAGCTCTCAATAACTCCGGCATAACGATGCGCGTGAACGCGCCTCATGCCGGACATACCAGAGTAGAAATGTGTTGCCAGGCGATATCCAACTTCGACCGCAGGTAATATCTCCTCATACACTGCATCGGTATGTGCCAGAGCCAATAAGATACCATGACTACGCACAGCCCGTCCAAAGTCCAATGCACCAGGCAGCTCAGGAGCCGCACTCCATCGACTGATGAGGTGGTGATAACGATTAAGTATGGGCATGTATTCTTTTGGATCCGGATTACGGATATACTTGGGATCCTGCGCCCCCCGTTGGTTCATCGCAAAATAGGGCCCTTCGAGATGCAAACCCAAAAATCGGCTCCCTTTGCTATTCTGCTCCCTCGCTGCTTCATAGACAGAAAAAAGCTCCAATAGCTCCTCGCGTTCACTGGTCAAGGTGGTCGGCAGCATGGCAGTGGTACCATAACGTAGATGCGTTTCGGCAACAGTTAAAAATGCAGACACACTGTTATCCATAAAATCAGCGCCGCCACCGCCATGGACATGTATATCAATAAAACCCGGTGCAAGATACAGCCCCCTGGCATCCAGCCATTGGGCAGCTGACCAACCTTCTTCGACAGCTTCTTTTGACAAATAGCCTTCGCTAATATGCACAATTTTCCCCTCAGCAATCCATACTGTCCCATCCGCGATCACGCGGTAAGGTGTTATAATATTGGTATTTGTTATAATCCACATATTAATTCGTTGATTTTTTTGTTTGTCCTGACCATGTCTGAACCCGATACCCTTTAAAGGCGTAAAATAACAGGTATAAAAAACATGGCGTCAATATCCAATAGGCTGATTTAGGATCGAGCGTATCGGCCAGTACCCCATAGAGGAGCGGAAGTAAAGCATTGCCACATAGTCCCATAATTAATAGTGCCGATCCTTGTTTGGCCAATGGACCGAGCCCTTCAAGCGCCAATGGCCATATGCCTGCCCAGATAAGTGCATTAGGAAACCCAATCAATACAATAAACCAGATAGAAATATCCAGATCCATATTAAACAGGACAACATGTCCATGAGTCGACACGACTAAGATAGACAAAATCAGACCAAGAACTGTGCTGAAACGCAACATACTGTGTTGACTGAACACTTTGGGAATCAAGACAATTCCCGACAAGTAGCCTAGTATTGTGGCCGTCAGCGTATAGGAAGGTAGTGCTTTGGCTTCCAGTAGGGATAGGCCCATCACCCCTGCATAATTGATGATCGTATCAATCGCGATAACCTGTGTACCCACATGAAGGAATATTGCCACAGCACCCAGAATGAGGTGTGGGTATTGAAAGATACTTTTCTTGGTTTCGTCCCTGTCTTTCCCTAGGCCATCTTGTTGTTGATCCAATTCGGGAAGAATAGAAAACTTAACAAACAGCCCGATCAATAGTAAGATGATTCCGACCGTAGTATACGGACCAACTACGCGTAAGATCAATTCATCCAAAGCCAATGTACGCGCCGTTTCTGTCATCTGCGGAAGCTGCTTAAAGAGCTCATTGTCCTGTGGGCGCAAAATAATATAGGAAAATAGTAAGGGTGCCAGTATACCTGCTCCCTTATTACAAATGCCCATCATACTAATCCGTTGTGCTGCACGTTCTTTTTCACCAATCAGGGTAATGTATAGATTGGCGACGGTCTGTAACAGGGCTAATCCACTTCCCAACGTAAATAGACCAATCAAAAAGATCGGATAGGCCCTATTATAGGCCGCAGGGACAAATAAAAATGCCCCCAATGCCATAATCCAAAAGCCTACCATAATTCCATTTTTATAGCCTATTTTTTTGAGCAGATACGAGGAAGGCATCGACATCAGCAAATAAGAGATATAAAATGCAAAAGCAACAAGGTATGACTGAAAATTGCTCAGTTCACAGGCTATTTTAAAATATGGAATGAGAATCGCATTAATCCAGGATACAAATCCAAAGATAAAAAACATTGTTCCAATAATGCCTATGGATACCCAGGTAGTTTTCCTATCGCGTGCCGATGCTGTCATAGGATACATCATTTTAAAAGCGATGCAGATCCCGCGTCCAAGTAGCAGGTGCAGTCGGCATGCTGCTGCAAGATACTCGCAGGATACAAATTGGAAATAGGTTGCGTAAGGCAATTTTTCACAGCTAGTGCTTTACGTTCATCCGGTACAGCACAGATTATTTTCTGAGCTGATAGAATCTGCTGTATAGACATACTGATAGCTTGCAATGGCACTTCGGCGAGTGAGCCAAACCATCCTTCTCCCAACTGCTGACGACGACACTGCTCGTCCAGATTGACAATTAGATAAGCATCTTTTACATCAAAATCCGCAGGAGGATCATTAAAAGCCAAATGACCGTTCTCTCCAATTCCCACAAAGGCAACATCGATGGGATGTGCTTTAATTTTGTTGTGCAGACGCCCACATTCTGCAGCTGGATCCGCTTCACCATTAATCAATACCACTTCCTTCAGTGTCGCCACCTGCGTGATGAAACGCTCGGTTAAGTATTTCCGAAAGCTAGCTTTATGGCTAATTGGCATGCCAATATATTCATCGAGGTGGAACATGCGCACCTTGCTCCAATCGATATTATCACTAGCCACCAGCGTTTCTAATGTTTCGAACTGGCTCTGTCCGGTTGCTAAAATAATGTTGGCTTCACCCCTCGCCGCAATAGCAGCGTTAATAGCTTCAATTCCTGCAGCTCCTGCATGTTGTCCCAGTTCTAACCGGGTGTTAAAAGTTTTGATGTTCACGTCTCTTGATTTAATATAATATTCTCGTTCTGTTTTGTTTATGATGATACTGTGCTCGTTTCCCTCGCCAGCTCAATATCATGTACCTGATTATTTTTCCAATGACCAGCAGTAAAATCAGGCACCTCGATTGGCTGGGAACCATTGGCGACCGACCATTCACTTAAAGGGCCAATGACGCTCCAGCTGGCGGCATCATAGACATCCATGTCCATCGGTAAACCATTGCGTAGGCAATCGATCAGGCGCCAGTCCATCATAAAATCCATACCACCATGGCCACCGATCTGCTTGGCCAGTTCGCCGATCTTTTTGACAATACCCGGTGTATATTGCTCTTCCAGTTTGGTCATCTCTTCGGCAGACAGGAAATCGGCATGGCCAATAGCGATTTTGCCGGGCAGAGGATATTTCTGCGCAAAGGCTTTGGTACCACTAATCAGATGGAGACGTGAATAAGGCCGTGGCGAACTCACATCATGCTGTAACATTATGGTACTGCCGTTATTGGTGAGGATATTGGAAATATTCATATTGCCCCGGAAGGGTTTGTCTATATAAGACTCAAATTGCTTATCCGTCGCAGCCATTTCTTTGGCCTTCTGCCCTAGCATAAAATCTTTTGAAGACATCGAACTCATATACTCCATCTTATTACCGCGGTTGACCTTCAGAATCTGGCAGATCGGTCCCAGACCGTGGGTGGGATAAAGATTCCCGTTGCGCGTCGCATTTTCCTTTAAGCGCCAAAAATCAAAGCGTTTTTCGGCATCAAAAAAACTCTCCAGAATGTCGTGGATATAAGCCCCTTCGCAGTGGACGATATCTCCAAAAAAACCTTGTCTAGCTAGATTTAAGGTCAGCAGCTCAAAGTAATCGTAGCAACAGTTTTCCAGCATGACACAATGCTTTTTGGTCTTCTCGGAGGTTTGTACCAGTCGCCAGCAATCTTCCACCGTCGTCGCTGCTGGAATCTCCAAAGCGACATGCTTCCCTTGTTCCATGGCATATATCGCCATCTCGGCATGCAACTTCCAATGGGTTGCAATATAGATAAGATCATAATCTGCCTGTTCACACATCTTTTTCCAGTGTTCGGCATTTTCGGTAAATAGCTTCGCGCGGTGACCAGCTGATTTTATCCTTGCCTTTGCTTCGGCAGCCTTTTCGGCCCGTACATCACAGATGCCGTTGATCGCAACACCTTCAATCTGGCTCATACGCTCCACTGCAGCAGATCCCCTATTGCCAACCCCAATAAAACCGACCCTTACGGTTGGTATTTTGGGGGCCGCGTAGCCCGACATATTAAATGTAGCTGTATATTTCTTTGCTGCTTCCAGCCGGATATGATCCAGATTTGTCTTTGCTGAAGCCTTATTTTCCTGTCCACAGCCAGCCATCAATCCAATTCCAGCCAGCCCGGACAGTTTTAAAAATGATCTTCGATTTGTTCCCATAATGTTTAATTGATAAGGAGTGTTCCTTGGTTATTTAATTGCTTCTTATAGTGCTGCACTTTGTTTTTTAACTGCTGTTTATTTACTATTTCGCAAGGCTTACCGTCCAACTGGTAGAGTCCATCGACCATGACTCGCTGTTCATTGAGCGCGAGCAGCATTGGAATATCGCCCCAATGGAGAATACCGGGAATATGGATTGCCATATTGTAGCTGTCCAGCGCACCCGTTGCACTCGGTAGATAACTGATGGGGAGCTCGCGAAGCAGTAATTCCTGTTCAGAGGTATTCAGCACATTGCTGATCAATGCTGCTATGGCCGTCTCCCGATCTGCAATCAAGATCTGCTTGCAGGACTTATATTCTTGTTGCAGATAAGTATTGACAAGCCCAATTTCAGACGCCCAAATCCCCATCATGCTACTACCCATCCAGAGCAGTGAGCGCGAAAGTGTATGAAAGCGCGGTAACGCTCCATCGATTTTATCAGCTGTAGCTGAAGAGCGCTCACCGAGCCCAAAGAGATCGATGAGCACCACTCCCTCACCTTTACTGCGAAGCGCCTCAATTTCCTGCATAGCGACCTGTTGCTTACCCATCGAGGGGAAATAGACATGTAGCGTATTGGAGTTGGTAAGAGGCGGGCTTATCAATAACGGAATCAGCTGTCGCGTCGATGTCTCCAATAGAACCCGTTGCCAGCCCTGTTGCGATTCCAACGTCTGAACACGCAGCAAACTATCGGCACCCCCTGTATAAAGTAATGCCCGCAGTTGTTTTTTGTAATCCACTTTATCCAGTGTGGATGTTGCAATCCGTGATTCGGTCCGACTAAATTCACGGCTGATAAAATCTGGGATACTGAGGATCAGCTCTTGCTTGACCCCATGTTTCAGTACTGCAAGCTCATTTGTATCCAAGAGAAGCACATTGTCCAACTGCAATCCTTTCTCGCGCATCACACCAAATGCCCCATCAAACCAATTTATCATACTTATATTCATTTCTGTGGTATAGCTATGTGGTTCATCAAAAAGCTCATAATCGATCCGTTCAGGTACCCCTTGCCGCGCAAAAGCTTCCTTGGCTATACGAAAAGACTTGAGCATCTGATGAGCGTTGAAAGCAGCGTTACCATCTTTAAGTGCCGAAATAATCTTAATTGCCTTAGGCGCCATTACCTGTAACAGTTGTCCTTCTTCAAAATGCAGGAGTCCATTGGGATGGAGTTCGCAGACACAATTGCTGTTCATGATATAGGCGCGAAAGGTTCCGACGCTGACGACAGGAACGGCGGCCTTGATCCGCGGATCCATAGCCGCGAGCCACATCGTCTGATTGCCACCACCACTGGCCCCGGTAGCCCCAATCCTCTCGGGATCTACCTCAGGTAAGCTACAGAGCAGGTCAATGGCACGACTGTTTTCAAGTAGCTGTATACCCATCAGAGGTGTCCCCAAATCGAGCAGTGCCGCCCCAAGATTAGCTCCATGATACTCATGCTGATGCCCACGTCCGCGCTCACCCGACCCGATGGCGTCGATACAAAGACATACATAGCCGTTGGATGCCAACATATGGGCTGTACGCTGAACAATTTCACTTCGCCGCCCCGGTGGCCAATGTCCATGGCTATTGAGTATTGCCGGAAACGGTCCCTTGCCTTTTGGCACATATAAGCTTGCGGGAACATACAGCCCAGGCAAGCTCTGAAAGATCAGGCTGTGAATGGTATAATTGTCCTGCTCAATTGACGAAATCAGCTGCATGTCCAGTGGCGGAATAGCATATCCGTCCAGTTTCAGGTTTTTTCTGACCAACTGAACAATATCTTGCGGATTTGCAGCTTTCCCGCAATCCAAAGCCCAAATAAGTTGTTCTGCCTGATCTTCCACCATGACCTTTATCGGGTCTATTTCAACAGGTATGGTCAATACGCTGGGCAAGGTCGCTTGTTGTTGTTGTTGTTGTGCTTGAATGCTCGAATTTAATCCCATAAGAATACCGAAAGAAACTAACCAGATCTTGAAGTCTATCATTGTAATTTACCCAATTTAGTCCACATCCCACCAGAGTTTGGTTGCCGCATTGTCTGTACCGCCAAGCAGTGCACGTCCTTTGCTCAGTTCAACCAGATTGTCTGTCGCCTCGGTCAGTGGATAAGGCAATCTTTTAATAAATGTCCCAATAGGCAGGTCTGCGTTGTCGGACTGGATCAATGAATACATTTTTGGGAATCCTGTACGCCTGTATTCCGCCCAAGCCTCCATACCATTGGGATAGATCGCCAACCACTTCTGTACGCCGATCTGTTCACGCTGTTCGGCCACGCTTGTTGCCCATTTGACTGGGATATTGGCTACAGCCGGCGAATTATGATAATCGCCGGGAGCGATAGGCACATGGTTTGATGCGATGTAATTACTGATCTGCGTAGCATCCGTAACGCCCCATTGTTCCATACTTGTTTTGATGCCTTCCTCGTACAGTTGCTTGGCCTCACCGCCCATATTCCAGCCATTCAACGCCCCTTCGGCGCGTAAGAAAAAAGATTCAGCAGCACACATTACATGGAAATTCTGGGTAAAATTTCCTTCAATAGCCACGCCATTGTAACGTACCCAATAGGTGCCCACATTGGAATTGGAGCCTGACTGATTACGTACGTTCCCTAAATCCGTGGCCGTAGCCCCATTTCGCACGCTATTGAATGCCTTTCCACTATAACTGGGTTGAAAATAAATACCTAAACGCGGATCGGCATAACCTTTTAGGTATGAAGCAATAGTGGAACTCATTGAAAATTCGTTCCATACGGCAACTTGCGCCAATCCATTGGTATCATTTCCAGAAAGGGATTTGAGCATACTGGCATTGTGCGTATTGCTAGACATCAGACCTGCAGCAACAGCTGCTTCTGCTTCGACTTTTGCTTGATTGGCATCCACCTTGGCGATACGCAAGGCCAACCGCAAACGGAGCGAATTAGCAAATCTGATCCAGTTTTCGGTGTTTCCATCGAAGATCAGGTCGTATCCCTGAAAGATTTTTGTTCCGGCCGGTAAGGCCTTCAGATTGGCTACCGCTGTAGTCAATTTTTCAAAGAAATCTACATAGATCTTATCCATGGCGTCATAAGGAATAACGTCGTTGGCCTCGGCAGCACCGAAATAGGGTATCGGTCCAAATTGGTCTGTTAGCCGATGAAATGCATACACCCACATGATATTGGCCAATGCGGCCTCACCTGATTTGGGTTCTGTATTTTCGAGAATGCTTTTGAGCTGTGGTGCGGTATCGACATAAATAACTGTCCAAAACCGGCGCTGCCAATCCGGAGTAAGCAGATAACGGTCCGTACTAAACGAATTCGTAGTGAGTGCAAAATATTGGGCATATAGATCCGGCCCCAGATTTTGCACTGTTTGATAAAAAGATCTATTCATTGCAGCAGAAGACTGTGCCTTGGCAAACATAAAGGGCAGTTCACGCTGCGTGATCACCGTGATATTGTTGGGATCGGTATTGATATCCTGAAAGTCCTTAGTACAGGACAACAAGCTTAGTGCTAATAGTGAAGTAAATAGGGTGCTTTTTTTCATTGTTCAAGGATTTAAAAAGTTAACTTAACATTCAGTCCAAAGGAACGGACGGTAGGCGGCAAGCCCACTTCGATTCCCTGAAAATTACCCGCTCCCAATGCCGCTTCAGGATCTATGGGGTTGTCTGTTTTGCCTATTCCCGGAATATCCAATTTGGATTTTCCACGATAAAAGAAAAATAGGTTGCGGCCCGTCAGCATGAGCTGTGCACCTTTGATCGCAGCGGTATTTTTGAGGTTAAATTTGTAACTGACAGATAGTTCTCGTAAGCGAACATTGGTCATATCATAGGTAAAGAATTCTCCCCAGGCATCGCGTCCGTTCTGCGATACACGGGTCCAAAGCTGCTGCGCTGTGATAGCCTTGGTATTAGCTGCGCCACTCGCGTCCACGGCATCCAGCACCAGCCCCCCTTCCCGGTAATCTGTGGTATAATCCGCTACTCCGAAAGCCGCTAGATAAGCCGAGGTACCCGATACGATCTCACCACCAATACGTGTATCAATCAAGGCATTGATCGTAAAATTCTTATAGCGGACCGAATTTGACCAGCCCAATAAGGCCTTGGGGTTAAAATTGCCTAATTTTTGATTCGCTTCGACCACCGGCAACCCGCTATCGTCAACCACATATTTCCCTGTCGCCGCATCCTTTTTCCATTTATAACCGTAAAGATCCCCGTATTTCTCCCCTTCATTGACGACAACAGAAGCATATTTGGTACTTTCGGTAATCGTTGCTCGCTTTGTCCGCTCGTGCAGTTCAATCACTTTATTGGTATTGGCTGAAAAATTGAAAGTGGTCTGCCACTCTAGCTTTTCATTTTTTATAGGCGACGCAGTTAATTGGACTTCAATTCCCTTATTTGCTATATTTCCGGCATTGATGTATTGCCTGCTAAAGCCGCTTGCCATTGGCAATCCAAGAAACAAAAGCTGATTGACTGTATTACTTTTGTACATCGTCAGGTCAAACCCCAATCTGTTGGCAAAGAATTTCATATCCAGCCCCGCCTCATAGGATTTGGTCAGCTCAGGTTTCAATTCTGGGATTGCCTTTATTGGTGAACGGGAGATAAATCCTTTTCCCGCACCTAGCCCAAAAGAATACAATTGTTGAAGCAGATAGGGATTCGCATCGTTACCGACCTGCGTATAGGAAGCCCTTAGCTTGCCATAACTGATCCAGGCTGGCAACTTGAGCCATTCATTGAAAATAGTGGATACGCCGATTGAGGGATAGAAATAACTGTGTGGAGATTTTAAGGTTGAGGTCCAGTCGTTTCGTGCCGTCATATCGAGAAAGGTATGATTAAAAAAGGCCAGCTGTGCACTTCCATAGACCGAATTTAGACGTCGTTGGTAACCATTGATCAGTAGAAATTCTGGGGTTGTAGCCATCGTTAGACTAAACTCATTCGGTACGGACAGGCCATTGGCCATATTCTGAAAACTACTGTACTCCCGATTTAAGGAACTTGCACCCACATTATAGCTGATTTTGACTGCCTCGTTAAGTGTATTATTTCCATTGAACAACAAATCAAAGTTGCGTTCCTGATAGCGCGCATGTGTTTCATAATATTTACCTCCGGGACGGACATCGCCAAGAGAAACAGTACCTGCGTAGAATGATCCGGTTGTCTTATCAATGTATTTATCATAACTGAACCTTCCCATTACATTTAGCCAATCCGTCAACTGATAGGTTGCCGAACCCAATGCGGTAATGCGATCGCGTACTTCATTGACCGAGGTGCGGTTGGTACTCCAATAAGGATTGTCGTATACAGCAGAACCGGACCAGTACTTCCGTTGCGGCTCACCGGTAACCGGATCAATATCCTCAAAATCTTTAAGTTCAGCCTTATCCATATCCCTTGGCATCACATACACTTCCACTGGGATTCCCATATCGCCTAAACGCGGGCGATTGTCAATCTGCTGGTTAACGTAATTGAGTTTTACATCTGTTTTTAGTTTTGGGATCAGTTCCGTATTGACGCGAAGATTCAAGCTATTCCGTTTCAAGTCGTTACCAGGAATAATACCTCCAATTTTATTGTTTGTATAAGAAACATAACCCTGCACCTTTTCCGTCCCTCCATAGGTGCTAATACTATTGTTGAAGGAACTCGCATTTTCAAAGAAATCGCGGACATTATTTTTATAGGTTTGCCCTTGTGGTCCCCAGCTCTCACCGACATTCGTACCACTGACACCTCCATTTCCCCGCCCGTAGGTATTCTGGAATTTACTGAGCAAGTTGACCTGATCCAAGGATGCACTACCATTGTAATCAATATTATACCGACCAGCCTTACCTTGTTTAGTTGTAATCAGTATGGCACCATTTGCGGCCCTGCTTCCGTAAAGTGCAGCAGCCGAAGGGCCTTTGAGCACATTGATGGATTCTATATCGTCCGGGTTGATATTTGCAGCGCCATCGCTCGTCCCATAATTGTAGGTTGTTCCGGTAGCTTGTTGTGCACTGGAATTATCATAAGGTACACCATCTACCACGATGAGCGCATTGTTATTACCGGAGATGGACTTGTTGCCTCGCAAAACCACTTTGGCGGAAGCACCGGGTCCCGTAGCCGCCGTAGTCACCACAGCACCCGCGACTTTACCCGTCAGACTACTCAGCACGTTGCCACTGTTGTCGCGGGCATCATTGACTGCACTTCCATCCAGTTGTTGTGTCGCATAGGTCAGCCCCCTGGTCTGACGTTTGATACCCAACGCGGTAACTACCACTTCATCAATCTGTTGACTTTCTTCGTTAAGAGCTATCTGGAGATTACCAGTTGATGGAACAGCAATTTCGAGTGTCTTAAAACCCAGCAGCGAAACTTTGAGCCTATCCCCTGCATTCGCTCTGATATTAAAATTTCCCTGTTTGTCTGTCCGTGCTGCAACAGGCATACTCAGATTGGTGATCGTTACACCTTCCAAGGCGGTATGATCGGTCGCATTGGTGACACGTCCCTGTATTGTTGTAGTCTGTGCCGAAGCGAGACCTGTCCAAAGGAAGAGACAGCTCAGCATCGTGCCTACTGAAAATGTTCGATTACTGTGGATATGAACTATCATAATTTATCCATTTAGGGTTGAGATTTTTAGTTTATTCAATTGCGTTATAACTCAAAGAAAGACCTAAAAGCCTAAAAATCCAACACTTTCACCGGATAAAGTAGCGGTAACGTTATCGAAAATCACGGTCCCTTTAGCACCCAACATAGCACTTAATTAGGAACACATCTCCCATTAAAAAACTTACAATATAATTTAAGAGTAATAAAAATCCGCAAAAAAAGGTATTTAAACCACCTATTTATTACTTTTGAATTTAAAAGAAAGTAATAAATAAGAAATTAAAAAAGCTTAATTATAATTTTGAGTGTGGTTTGAAACTTCCGCTTAACGATCAACCAATTCCTTGACAGATTCTCCATTTTGGTCGATAAATTTAGCCTCAGTTTTAAATAGTTGAAACCATTTTCGGAATGTACCTACAAAAACAAGCAGCATCAACGACATGGCCAAGATCGCCAAGGACGCTAATAGCAACTGTCCCTTGGGCAAATAAATATCCATGACCTGTAGATAGCCAGCCCAAAAGGTAATCCCGGCCATAAATATGCCCGGAATTGCCGTAATTAAGGCATATTTCTCCCGGTTCATTCGAATAAGCATTGTCGTACAGACAATAAGCCCACAGGCAGCCAATAGCTGGTTGCTGATTCCAAATAGCGGCCAGATACTGCTTACATTTCCCGTAAAAACAAGATAGCCCCATGAAAAAGTAAAAATAGCGCTGCATAACCAAACGCCCGGTTTCCAATCCTTATCTTTAAAAGCCGGAAAGACATTGCCCAGCATTTCCTGCAAAAAGAACCGTCCGACCCGCGTACCGGCATCGATAGCTGTGAGAATAAACACGGCTTCAAACATGATAGCAAAATTATACCAATAAGCCATCACATTGTCCATAAAGGGAATCTTATCAAAAATATGGGCCATCCCGACGGCCAAGGAGACGGCGCCCCCCGTACGGCCGTGGAGGTCTACTCCTATCCGATCTGAAAAATGCTGCAGATCTACCGCTTTTAATTCGGGATGTTGTGCCAAAAAATGTGCGTAGTCAGCGACTGGTGTATTGATCGCAAAATAGTCGCCGGGCAGTAAGGTACAGGCAGCGATCAATGCCATTAAAGCAACAAATCCCTCCACCAGCATTGCACCATAGCCCACAAAAAGAATTTCCCTTTCGGTTCCCAGCATTTTAGGCGTCGTTCCGGTGGCAATAATCGCATGGAAACCCGAAATTGCACCGCAAGCGATCACGATAAAGATAAATGGCAGCACAGGTCCGCCGATTACAGGTCCGCCGCCGTGGATAAATTCGGTCAGCGCTGGCATCTGTATGGTGGGATGCACAAACACAATGCCTACCGCTAGCATCAGGATCGTACCGATCTTGAGATAAGTGGAAAGGTAATCACGTGGTACCAGAAGCAACCAGATGGGTAAGACTGAAGCTAAAAATCCGTAAATAGCAATCGCGATTGAAATGGTCTTCACATCCCAATCGAACAGGTTATGAACGATCGGAATCTCCATCAAACGATGTCCTACAATGATGCCAACGATCAACAAAATACCCCCCAATACACTGGCCAACGTAACAGATCCTGTTTTATACCGCATCAGGAGTCCCATAAATATCGCAATTGGCATGGTCAGAATAATGGTAAATAAGGACCAGGGAGCTTCGTGCATGGCGCTGATGCAGGCCAGGGACAGACCGGCCAAGGTGAGGATCAGAATAAACAGAACGGCTATACCGGCTATACCACCGACAACGGGGCCGATCTCCTTGGACGCAATGGTAGCAAGACTCTGCCCTTTGTGCCGTACAGAAGCAAACAGGACAACCATATCATGCACACCACCGCCCAGGACACAGCCGATCAAAATCCAAAGCGCCCCAGGAAGATAACCAAACTGTGCAGCAAGCACCGGACCTACCAATGGCCCTGCCGCGGCTATTGCGGCAAAATGATGCCCAAACAAGACCTTACGGTCCGTCTTAACGTAATCATGGCCATCAGCAAACTCAACCGCTGGAGTTGCTACCGCATCGTTGAGACGTAGCACTTTCTGCGCCATAAAAATTCCGTAAAAGCGGTATGCGAGCGCAAAAATTAAAATTGACGCAAAAACCAGCGTGAGGGCATTCATATTAGCCAAATCCATCATATATCTAAGTATAATTCTAGCGCAATATATTATTTTTGTTCCAATACTTGTCCTGCTTTCAACAGCTCCTTTTTTAATAGCCCGTAGCCGACATGCTGCACAACATGATCATGATCAAGTGCCAATACTGCAGCGGCACCAGCACTCTGCCCCAGCACCATAAATACGGGCTCCATACGAATTGAACCAAAGGCAATATGTGAACTGGATACGCAGACAGGGACAAGCAAATTTGTACATTCATCGCTCTTTGGGATGATCGATCCATAGGAAATAGCATAAGGCCGTGGTACGTGAACACCGATATCACCTTCATTTTGAACATATCCTTCTTTGGTCACATAGCGTTGTACATTGTGGGAATCCAACGTATAGGAGCCCATGCCAATCGGATCTTCTACCTTGTTCCTCCCTAAAATATTATTTTCGGTCGTCACATATTGTCCAAGCATCCGCCTCGCTTCACGTATATACAATTGAAAAGGCCAATTGTCATTATCTTTAAATTCATCTTTTGCCAGCCCCCATTCAGCCATCTTTGTCCTGATTGCCGTTGGGACCGAAGGATCATTGGCCATAAAATAATATAAGCCCTGCTGATACCGGCGATGGGCTTCGATAATGGATTTGCGTTCGGCATAGCTCGCTTCGGGATAACCATAATTCATCCCAATAAAATCGGTGCTGAACGGACCGTGGTTATTGGCATCGGTCTTATGATTGGGCACCAGATCAAATTTTTGAAAGGCTTCGTCCCAGCCGGCACGGAATAGACGTTGCAGAAGAATATAGTGCTGTGGATCGTAGCCAACAGGCTTAGCAAAGCGCTTCCGATTGCGGGCATCATTGGTCAGACACATGCGAAAGCAATAAGCCTGCAGCCTCTGATCTGCTGCACCATATTGCCCGGGATCTTCTGCAGAAACGCCGAATACCAGGCCACTGCCCGGATCGCCTTCACGTTTATAGGGGCTAATCTGCGCAATAAAGTGATGCCGGTGCTGAAAGACTCCGGTCTGCACACCGTTCCACTGCTCCCCATAAGTCTGGTTGGCCTCCCGCCCGATCGTATAGCTTACCTTGGCCAGCGCCATCAGGTCGCCTTCATATGTGGCATCTATAAATATCTTCGCTTCGTAGACTGTTCCGTCTAAGGTTTTAATCGATTTGATGGCTGTTGATTCTTTTTGAATGGCACTTTCCTGCCGATCTAAATAAGCTCCACGGACCACATCAATCTGATGATCCCGCACCCAGGCATCAAAAATACACTCGGCGACATGAGGCTCAAAGATCCACATCGTCCCATGTGCACTGTCCATCGCGACGGTACCTTGCCCTCGATTGCCAAACGAGGCCCTGGACTGCCAATTCCAGCTCGATTCTTTCGAATAATGATCATAGACGTCCTGATAGAATTTTTTGGCTAGGCCCCCAATAACTGCTTTATTGCCGGTATCGGTAAAGCCAAGTCCACCCGAACTAAGACCTCCCAAATGCTGATCGGGCGATAAGATGATTACAGACTTACCGGCCTGCTTCACTTGCAATGCGGCAGTAATCGCCGCAGGAGTTCCCCCATAAACCAAAACATCTACCTTTTTGGTTAAATGCTGCGCTTCAGCCTGTAGAAAAGCGAAAACAAGCATTAATTTTAAAGCCACTTTAATCTTTTTCATACGTCTAATTTTGATCGGTAACCGGAACCCACAATAATGCATTTGCGGCCAGAACGCCTTTTGCGGCTGGCAGAATCTCAACATAAGGCTTGTTGCCTCCGTTTTCAAATTCATATTCACCGAGTGCTACCCAGGTACTGGTTGTCTGTCCGAGAATATTGACCTCCTTGAAATTTATATTTTTTTCGATCCTTGTCTTTCCGGTATGAATGATGAATTTTCCGGTTTCCGTGCTTTCGGCAGTTTTTGGAAAATAGCTATAAAGTTTATACTTCCCCGCGGCAAAATCTTTTCCAGGTGTAAAACGTGCGACAGCAGCGAGATCGCTATCCACTTCCTGATAACTCATACCATAGCCCTTTTTTGAAGAGACGTGCCAAGCTCCTTTCAACATCACTTGATCTTTATTTTCGACGTGAATAATATAATCGGCCATCCGTCCATCTGCTTTCGGATTGTTGCGCAATATTTTCGTTAAGCGTTTTATATCAACATCTTGAACGGCTATTTTGTTGTCGATTGCTTCGCAAGCGGCCACAGCACCAGATTGCCCCAATACCATAAATACGGGCTCCATGCGGATGGAACCAAAGGCGATGTGACTTGCCGAAAGACATACGGGGACAATAAGATTGTTGATTTCTTCTTTTTTGGGCACAATGGCCCTATAGGAAATCGGAAAGGGGGAGAAACCACCGACCTCAACATTGCCCTCGTTTTTGACCATGCCATTCACGATCACACGATCGCAGTTGTGCGAGTCCATGGTATACGCAGCATAGCCTACGCCATCGGAGACTAGCGCACGACCCTGACAGTGGTCTTGAGTCATGACGACATCAGCAATCATCCTTCGAGCTTCGCGGATATATAATTGTGGGGACCAGTGCCTATTGTCAAGATATTCATCTTTGGGGTATCCCCATTTTTGAAATTCGCTTCGGATCGCCTCTGGTACCGAACTATCGGTGACAACAAAATATAACAGACCTTTGGTGTAATCTTCATGGGCCTGAATAATCTCTTTCCGTTCGAAATAATCGGCTTCGGGATAACGCCAGTTCATGCCAATCATATCCGTGGAAAATCCATTCCTGTTATTGATATCAGTCTTTCCATTGGGCATCAGACTCCAGATAAATACGTCCTGGATACTCTTCCAAGGCTGTATCTCCTTTTGGCGCTTTAAAAGTTCATATCTGGTTGCGTCGTAATTGTGGGGTTTGGTGATTGCTATTCTATTTTCAGGGACATTAGTCAATGTGATCCGATAATTATAGGCTTGAACCTTGGCATCTCCCGTTCCATTTTGTTTTAAAGGCTCCGTATTGATCCCCCATAAAATACCACTCTTAGGATCACCTTTTTTCTTGTAGGGATCCACACCATCTGGAAACTGATGACCATCTAGCAATTGCACACCATTAATTGTCTCGCCATAGGTGCTATTCGACTCTCGCCCCACGTGGTAGGATACGCCAGCTTTGGCCATGAGGTCGCCCTCGTAGCTGCAGTCCATAAACACTTTGGCACCGACAGTTATCTTTTTCCCATTCCTGCTCTCGCTAGGAAGCAGCGATATATTTTTAATCGATCGGTTGTCGGTCTTTACGGCTATCAAACGATGTCTCATTAGCATTTGTGTGCTAGAATGTGCCAGATAGTCCTTAAAAATAGATTCGGCTACCTTGGGTTCAAAAATCCATTGTTCAAAACCGCCATAGTGCTTGCCCATTTTGCGATAAAAATCAAGAGCGAGCCCTGTGACGACATATTTGTTTCCGATATCCGTCTGCCCCAATCCACCGGAGCTGAGCCCGCCTACCCTTGTACCAGGATCGATCAATAGTACTGATTTTCCGGCCTGTGAAGCGGTATAGGCGGCTATTACGCCGGCTGAGGTGGCGCCATAAATACATATATCGACCTTTCTTTCGGTTTGCCCTTTGACTAAATGCCAAAACATCGTTAAAAGTCCAAGGGTCATTAGGAGTGTCTTTTTCATCATCTTCGGATTTAATAGCCTGGATTTTGTTCCAGGTTTTTATTGGTTACAATTTCAATATTCGGGATCGGCCATAGGTAATTCTTGCCGGGATCGAACTTTCGGAGCTCGATAACCCGCATGTCTTTCTGATTAGTGACATTTTTATAATTCACGTAATTATCCGCATCGATCGTCGGCGCATTGGCCAGCAAGCCTTTTGGAATGCGTCCATAGAGCGTCGAATTCATAAATTTATCGGCCAGTTTCCAACGTCTCAAATCGACTAGACGAAAGCCTTCATTGGCTAGTTCGTAAAGTCTTTCTTTCCGTATGATCTCGCGCAGCTCAGCTTGTGTTTTATTACTCGCGATCGCTGGCATATCGACGCTAGGGCGCTGCCTGATGCTGTTGATTGCGTCATAGACGGTTTGGTCGATCTTATTGTTTTCGATCATCGCCTCAGCGTAGATCAACAACACTTCGGCATATCGGCTCTGAATAATATTTAACTCCGACTCCATGGTAAAGTCCTTGTCCTTCATATCGACATATTTTTTCCAACAATAACCAGAAAAGGTCGCATAAGCATTGATCGCATCCTGATTTTGGATACGTACTGCCGTGGACGTATTGTATGTATAGTTCCAGCAGGTTATGCTATCCTTATGGGTCTCAAATTGAAAACCAAAAAATGTGGTACCAGGGAGCGCAATGGTGTATCCCAAACGCGGATCGCGATTGGCGAATGGTTTTTTAGGATCAAATTTAGAAGATTTGTCAATGGCCAATCCGTCGGTACAGAGATAGCTATCAACAATGGATTGCGATGGAATTTTGTTGGAAGTCCCTTGTGCGTTGCGCGACAGAAACCCGCGCGTAGCACTGTGAGTCTTTGTTTTTTGTAACCGTAAATATTGAAAAGCAAAAATAATCTCCTTGGAAGCCTGTCCGTCATAGGTAAATAATTGGCCGAAATCAGCGTGTAAGGCATATACTTTCAGGTCCATGACTTCTTTGGCCGAACGTGCTGCTTCTTCCCAAAGTCCATTATTAAGTGCTGCCCGAGCGCGTATGGCCAATGCAGCCCCTTTGGTCGCACGTCCAATATCTGACGAACCATAGCTAACTGGCAAAATAGCTGCAGCTTCATCAAGTTCTTTGAGGATGAATCTAGCAATTTCAGCCTGCGATGTTTTCGGAACATTCGCATCAGCAAGGCTTAGGCCACTCGTTACCAGGGGCACTCCACCAAAGTAATCGATCAGATATTGGTACACATAAGCCCGGATAAACTGTGTCTCGGCTTTATAACGCTTTTGGAGGTTGGCATCCATCTTTCCATCCAACTTTTGGATATTGTCCAGGATGAAATTACATTTGCCAATGACCTTATAAGAATTGGTCCAGATATTCCGGATATAGCCATTGTTGCTATCGTGGTCTCCTCTTCCCACAGCTTGTAAATCAGAGGTATTACGGTCCCAGCCAATATCTGTGACATCATCAAGTGTAAGATTGATAGGCATATCGTCCGTTGGGTGAAATGCCAAGGCGCTGTACAAACCATTGACAACCAATGTCAGCTCATCCTGATTTTTGAAATAATTTTCGTCCGAAGGGCCATCCAAGGGAGATCTATCCAGGTATTTTTCGCATGCCCCCACCACAAGGAGCACTGCAATCGACAGCATATATAACGCGAGTTTATTTAGAGTTTTCATACAAGCCAAGTTTATAATGTAATATCCAATCCAAAAGAATACACCTTTACCTGTGGGTAAAAGTTACCATAGCCTACTGGTGCTTCGACGTCATAACCGTCCCAAAATTTATCTACGCTGAATAAATTTGAACCATTAACAAATACCCGAAGTTTATTCAGTCCGATGGACTTTAGCAGCTCAGCCTGAAAGGTATAACCGAACTGTAAATTTTTCAGACGAAGATAGGCGGCATTTTTCATCCAGAATTGGGAGGACTGCTGGTTGTTATTCTGTCCGAAAGCGAGCCGCGGATATTTAGCCGTAGTATTGTCAGGTGTCCATCGGTCTTTATTGTCCTCACGGATCGTTCCGCCAATTGCTCCCGTTGTTGTAAAAGGCTGTATACCGGCCCCGTAGAGGTAGCCATCGGCTTTCCCCACACCCTGCAACAGAAAACTGAGGTCGAATCCTTTGAAACTAAAATTGGAGTTGAGCGAATAGGTATATCTTGGAATGGTACTCCCGATAATGACCTTATCGGACTCATTAACTACGCCATCGCCATTTTGATCACGGTATTTGAGGTCACCCGGCGCCAAGGTACCAAACTGTGTGGCATGTGCTTTCACTTCGTCGGCAGTCTGGAAAAAGCCTTCCGAAACATAGCCAAAGATCGAATTAATTGGATAGCCTTCCCGATTGACCGTTAGACCAGTCTGATTGATTCCCCGCATATCCAGTACTTTGTTTTTAACATCAGAGAGGTTGAATGTAAAATTATATTTAAAATCTTTGGCCGGATCACTTCGATAGCCCATGGAAATCTCCCACCCTTTATTTTCAACGACGCCTGCGTTTTGATAAGGCTTATTCAAACCAATGATGAGCGGGATGTCCAGCTGTAATAATATATCACTGGTTTTTCTGTTGTATAGATCTGCGGTAATAGTCCATCGCTTAAATAAGGTAAGATCAATTCCGATATTTTTCTCCTCGGTAGACTCCCATGTAATATTAGGATTGGACATATCATTTAGTGCTGCCGTATTGACGATGCCATTGCCCAATGTATAAGAACCCAGGTTTAGAGATGCCACGGCCGGATAGGTACCGATATTCTGGTTTCCCAGTCTACCCCATGATGCCCTGATTTTTCCCTCTGTAAGCCAGCCCTTGGATGCTGTTAAGAACTGCTCCTCAGAAAAACGCCATCCGGCAGACGCCGACGGGAAAAAGCCATAGCGATTACCTTTGGCAAACCTGGACGAACCATCGTAGCGTGCATTGAGTTCCAGAAGATAACGACCTCTGAAAACGTAATTGATGCGGGAAAATAAAGATTGTAATGCCCACTCGGAGGCACTACCTGTAGCTGACTGATTCAGTGCCGACCCGGCATTGAGCACTTCATAGTCAGGGAGAACGTAGGTGTCTCTAAAACCCTGGGAGTAGTCAATTTTGTAGTCTTCACGCGAACCACCAATCAATGCTTTCAGCTGATGCGGACCAAAATCTTTGTTTAATGTAAGGGTTGCCCGCATATTATTAAAAAGTTCTTGGCTATTGTATTGCGTAAGTGCTGTACGCACAGGGACCGAGAAACTCGGCGTACCATCTGGAAAATAGGACTGCACTGCTTTTCGGAAATTCTTATTTACCTGCGTCGCATATTTAGGTGCATAATTGACCTCGGCGGTCAACCATTCTTTGGGTCTGTAGATCAATGATGCGTTGATACTGCCAAATGGACTTTTGTTGGTAGCAACGCCACCATCAGCCGCGGCAGAGACGGGATTATTACCATTCCAGCCCAATCCCCAGGTACCATTGGAATTTCTGAAGGATTGATTGGCGGGAATACTACTCATCCACTGAAAAAGTTCCTCGATGCTCGCTGCTGGTGAGGTGACGATCGGATTGACGTATTGAAAGTCAAATTTAACGGCGAGCTGATCTGAGAATTTAACATCCACGTTGTTGCGGATGGTATAGCGCTTAAACGAGCTATTCAGTGTCAAGCCCTTCTGGTCGAAATAACCGACCGAAGTCAGCATTTTAACTTTGTTTGTGCCTGCATTGACTGTCAGAAAATGGCTCTGCTGAAATCCATTCCCCTGCAAGGATTCCTTTTGCCAATCAGTATTGGGATACTCGTCCGAACTGCCATTGCCCTGACTACGGTAGGCGGCAATGATATCTTCTGGATACAATGGACTCGCACCAACATTGGTATACGCTTCGTTCGTCAGCAGCATATGATCTAGGGCATTGACGATTTTGGGCATATTGGTTGCGGACTGCCAACCAAAATAATTATTGTAGGCAATGGCGACCTTATCAGAACTTCCCCTTTTTGTCGTGACCAAGATGACACCATTGGCAGCTCTCGAGCCATAGATCGACGCCGATGCGGCATCTTTTAATATTGAAATATTCTCTATTAAATTGGGGTCAATATTATTGATGGAGCCTTCAATCCCATCAATAAGTACTAAAGGCGCAGCGTTGCCAAGTGTACCGATACCGCGAATACGGATATCCGCACCGTCCGACCCTGGCTTACCAGAGCGCTGCGTCACGGTTACTCCCGAGGCCATGCCCTGAAGGGCCGACGAGGTTTGCCCAGCGGGTCTATTATTCAGATCTTCACCCGATACGGCGGAAACAGCGCCCGTCAAATTGACCTTTTTCTGAACACCATAACCGACGACGACAACTTCGTCTATTATTCCGGTGCGTGATTTCAGACGGATAAGCACTGTGTTTTTGCTGGTTGCCGTTGCCACAAAATGCTTAACAGAATCGGTATCGTAGCCGAGATGGTGTGCATAGATCGTATAATTTTCGCCAGCTACAAGTGGCGTTAAAACAAACAATCCATTGTTATCGGCCACAAAATGGATTTTTTTACTGCTCTTCTCGTGGACAAGATCAATAGTTGCACCGGGTAATGTATTACCTTCGTTGTCTACTATTTTACCATTTACTTTCAGGTTTGATTGCGCAAATCCTACAGAAAAGTATGGAAATAGCAATCCCACGAGCATTAATTTGATTAGAATATGCTTCATAATTGTTTACAGTTGGTTATTCTGATTTATATATTGGTTTATTTTTCCGCGTTGGGTTGACTCTCTCCTACTGTACGTCCTCCTTTCTTCCCGAATTACTAATGTTGACAATACCATTGTTCACTTGGAATGTACAACCGTTCAATTGACAGAAGCTGGTCAAAAAATTGGCTAGCGATTCTTTGCTATTTAAACTTCCTGTAAATGAACTGTTGAGCAAATCAGGATTATCGCATACAATCGAAACATCATAAAGGCTTTCGATTACTCTTAAGAGTTGAACGTTTTTGGTTTGGTTAAATTTGACAGACTGATTGGTCCATTCGACATTGGCGGTTAAATGTGGAATGAGTTTTCTTAACTCCTTATCTACACGAGCAGGCTGAGATTTTGTCAATTCAGGCTCCGAATACTTAATCATCTGCTGCAGTTTTAAGTTAACTAATACTTCCTCTTTTGGTTTGAGGTATATTAGATTGCGGCTATCCGCTGTAACTGATCCGACAGAGATTTTGCCCTCCATTAGTTTTATTAGTACATGATCGGCATCCTTGGGGTCTACACTAAATATTGTCCCCAAGGCGGTGGTCAAATATCCTCTGTAATTGACTTGAAAAGGCGCATTTTTGTTTTTGTGTACGTTATAAATAACTCGCCCTTGCACTTGCTTTACATCCCGGTGGCCTTGGCCATTATATTCAAATCCGATTTTTGCATGTGGATAGAGTATAACAGTAGTGCTATCAGGAAGCTGAGCATTGATCGTGTAAGCATTTTTATTTTCATACCAGGTGACCTGTTCTTTTGTTGAGGTTGATAAATTTCTCAAAAAGAGAACCGATAGTACACAGAGTAGCACGGCGGCACATGAAGCCCAGGCCCACGGGCTTATTCTCTGGATTAGCTTAGGCTTGGGCGGATCTACGGCATAGATATGATCGAGCACTTTCCGATGAACCATGCTTAAATCTGGTAAGGGAATTTGTTGTAATGCTTGTCCTTCATCCTGATCCAGCATCTCAGCGATCCATAATTCCAGAATTGCAGCATCCATCTCGGCCATTTCATCAAAAAACGATTTATAATACTGCACGTCCAAGCGGTTGTGGATATACGCCAACAATTGATCTTTAAAGGATTGCTCTTTCAAAATTTTCTATAATTAGTTCAATACATCGCTGTATTTGTTACTCTATACGTTTGACAAAGAGAATCACACTATTGCTTTTTTATTTTTTTTTAAAGCTTAAATAAAAAGGCCGCAAAAAGACTGATTATATACTCATCTCGGTAATTTTTTTGAATATATTCTTTGATATCTTTGAGTGCGCTCACGAGTTGATTACTCACTGTAGAGACTGAAATCCCCAATAAATCGGCAATTTCCTTATAACTTTTGTCTTCAAATTTATTGAGCAATAGAATCTCCTTTCGTTTAGGGCTCAGAGAGTCGATTGCATTGGTCAACATCTGCTGTTTATCTTTGAAAAACAGTCTTTCTTCGGTATGATAATAGAGTTCTATTGCCGAAGCCCATATTTCCAATTGAAGAGCCTTGTCTCTTTGCACTTTTCGAAAAAAATCCATGGCCAAATTATCCGAAATATGATTGAGAAATGAGACAAATCCCTTATCAGGGTCAATCTTTTCACGTTGGAGCCATATTTTAGTAAATACTTCTTGTAAGATTTCTTCTGCAATAGTTTGATTTTTCACCAATTTGATCAATCTAATATAGATTTTTGGCGAATAATGGAAATAAATTTCATTAAACGAATTTAGGTCTCCATTTTTAAGTTTTTCCAGTGTAGCAGCTTCTTTAGAAGATTTCATTTGGCAAATTCTTATAATTGGTACGAACGACGAACTTAATATAGTGATAAATTTACTAAATCAAAATCATTGGTACCCCAAATAAAGTTTTATATTTCCTACGAATCGGATTGCTCCATTTTAATCCATCGATTTCGACTACAGAAAGATTCTTAAAGCCCGAACTCCATTATTGACTGAATATAAAAGTAGCAGATAGAATGCTTAAGATAGGGCAACTAACGGTCTATATGGTATGTGGTAAAGTTAAATATTGTTCATCTTGATTACCAACTTATTGCTGCTCCCAACTATTTAGATATCCACTGAATTATCCGTTTGGATCGAGACGGACAAGCTATGTAAAGATAACTGCTAATTTGCAAAAAAGAAAAAGCTAATGATCAATCTAAAAACTTTCTATCTCTTCATGCTCATTGTGGCAAGTTATTTTACTGCGTCAGCACAGGTAAGCACAGCTACAAAATCCAACAGCAATATCAACCAATTGTACATCCGTTTAGACACTGTGATTCAGCAGGAAAATATACCCGGTCTATTGGTTGCTATTGTAAAAAAAGACAGTATACTATACTCGGGTGGGCTGGGCTATGCAGATCTTAACCAGCGTCTTCCAGTGGAACATCAAACGCAATTTCACTTCGCCTCCGTCACCAAATTTTTTGTTGCAATGGGTATACAACAATTAGTGGCTAGCGGGAAGTTAAAACTGAATGACCGTATTCGTGATATCGCACCCGAAATACCCTTTGACAATCATTGGGAAGCTACAGATCCGGTACGGGTAGTTCACTTGCTCGAACATACCGCGGGCTTTGACGATGTTCAACTCAACAGCATGGTAGATATCAGCAAAAGAAAGCCACTTGCTGGTATCAATGCCATCAAAGCTGTTAGCAATTCGCTTACGGTACGCTGGAGACCGGGAACCATGATGTCTTATTCCAATCCGGGCTATAATGTACTCGGTTATATAATTGAAAAAGTTTCGGGGATGCCTTGGGATAAGTATTTAATAGAACAGATTTTTTTGCCATTAAACATGCGGAACAGCTTATTTGATCTTGATGGAACTCATAGACCCAGCTTTGCCACAGGCTATGACTTTCAAAAGGGGGAATACAGACCAATGCCATTCTATCGTCCGAGCGGAAATGGAGCCGGAAGCGCTTTGGTATCCAATGCCGAGGACATGTCAAAATTTATGCTTTATCTGCTCAATGGTAATACCGACACCAGGTTACTGGACAATGCCGGCCTGAAGGAAATGGAGACCATTCACAGTACCTTAGCGAGCCGCGCTGGATTACAGACGGGATATGCCCTAGGCAATGATCTATTCCCGAATAATAAAAAGGTCAGTTTACGGGGCCACAATGGTAAAGGGGAAGGCTTTGTATCCTGGTTATTCTTTAACCGTGAAGCTGGTATAGCCTACGCAATAGCAGCCAATAGTATTGTCAATCTTTGGCCAATCTCGCAGGTTATTGAAGAATTTTTGACAACGGACATTTCTGCTCCAAAACCAGTCAGTAGACCGATAGATGAACAAAAAATTAAACCACTACTCGGATACTATCAATTTATGAATCCCAAAAACGAACGCTGGGAATTTTATAGACGTATCTTTGGCGGTATTGAATTAACGGGGGTCAGCAAGGATAGACTCGTCGTAAGAAAAGAAAACGGACAGCTCGATTCACTTGTCCATGTTGGCAATGGAATCTTCCGGTTAAAGGATGATATTCTCCCCGCTTTTGTATTAGCCAAAGATCCCAACGGCCAGCCCTTTTTCCAAGGTTATGGCAATAGTTTCTATCGCAAAGCATCTCGGGCTTCTGTTTTAATCCAAAAGTTGCCTATCTATCTTGGACTTATGGCTCTTTTAATTTATCTCGTCTATAGCCTTATCGGAATATTTCTTACGCTCTTTCGAAAAATGAAACTGATAGACCTAAGCATCCCTTTATTGCCAATAGTAGGAACATGCTGTTTTTTCGCTGCTTATCGCCTCATGGGACAAACAGATGCCAGCCATAAAGAATTATTTACCTCTTTTAATGGAACAAGTTTTTCCATTTTTCTGGGCATGCTCCTATTTGCTGTTTTCGTTGTCGTAAGCAGTTTATTGCTTTATAGCCGTTGGTCTCGACTGAACCGATTATGGCATCGTCTGTTTTTAGCCTTCAATAATTTCTTTTTATGCTATCTCGTCGCCCTTCTATCCATAAATGGTTGGATCGGAGTACCTATATGGATGATGTAGCTCCATTTGATCAATTATGTTTAAATTCACCTTACAATGATAACGTGCTACGGCCCATGATCAATATACTCTATACCTTTCATGCTTTTTCAGCTGGTGCATTTCTGCTGCTCGGCACCTTAATCTTTTTGGGTGTCAACCACACTTCTTCCCGAGCAGACCGGTGGTTAGGAACATGGTATTATTTGATGGCATGCTTATTTACCCAGCTTTTTCTGGAAGGTTTTCTTGTGGAGAGCGAGGGACTGATCCATACGCTGGAACTACCACGATGGGCTACCCTCCCCTGCTTCTACCTGGCCGTTCACTACATGGTCAGACCAACAGCAACAATTCGGTATTGGGGACTACATTTTGTTCCCTTCCTCGCTTTCCTTTTCTTCTCCATCATCTATTTAATACCCGGACTTTTTAATAACCACATCCATCCGCCTCAATTACCACAATGGATCATCTTTGCCATTAAATATTTCTTTTTTACACAATGTATCTTTTATTGGATTGCCTGTTATAGCCTCTTCAAAATACACCAGAAAAACATTCGCCAGCTATCTTCCTATACGGAAAAAATAAATATGGCCTGGTTGAAGTATCTATTGATTGCGCTATTATTAATGATTATTGTCCGTTTGCTGTCTATGGTACATGTAGTTTTTAACGCCCTGTCTCCAATTCTATATTTTATGGGCACAGTGGCACTTGGGTACGCAACGCTAACACAACGGTCAATTTACACAATTGAGTCTACAGAAAACCTCATCAACGGAGCGGAGCATAAAAAGGTTAAGGCCGAAGAGCGGCTGACAGGACAACAGGTAGACACATTAAAAGAAAAATTATTACAGAAAACAGGTACTGAAAAGCTATATCTCGACCCGGGGTTAACACTATCATCCCTCGCGGAGCATATCGGAATCAATGCGCATGATCTGTCCTACATCATAAACAATGGACTGGAGAAAAATTTTTACCAGTTTATCAACGAACTTCGAACGGAGGAAGCGAAAAAACTTTTATTATCCGAAGAGGCTAAACAACTTGATATGTTTGGAATCGCAATAAGGGCAGGCTTCAATTCAAGAACAACTTTTTATAGCAGCTTCAAAAAAGTAACCGGTATCACACCGACAGAATATATGAAAGTCCATTGTAAACAATCAAATTAACCAGACACAATAAAGTTTGTTCGATTGCATCCATTCGGACGGTTAGCCCATCAAAAAGACCTACTCTTGTATCATATCAACAAAAAAATTATGATACAATACACCAAACCAAGCGGATACTCGAGAGCGATCCGCCAATTTTCCACAGCAACATATAGTCTTCTGATGGGAACATGCTGCCTTTTTGCTTCAATTGATACATTTGCGCAGACCACCCCTACCGATGGCCCCCAACGGCAACGGCTGGTTCCTCTAAAATCATTTCAGGGCTTCTATCAGCTCCCCAATAAAGTGGCTTTCATTGCTTTCGACGAGCAGGATAATGACCTTTATGCCACACAGCTGTGGGATCAGAAAAAAAGATATCAGCTGGTCCGTAAAGATGATACGCATTTTGAATCCAAAAATGAAGGATATTCCATAGAATTCTTAAAGAATGGTTCCGGCGATTTTAGCCAAACCAAGATCCTGGGCAGAATTGTCTGTGAGCGTGTACCTTTTGATCCCAATAAAATTGCTCGTCTAAGCGCATCTCAACTGAAACAGCTTGCCGGAACTTACCTAAAGGAAAATGACAACAACTTTAAGATTCAAATAGATCCCTCCTCAACAGGTTTAACGCTTACACAATTGTGGGATAACAAAACAATTTCATTTACTCCGCGCTCGGAATTTTTCTTCCTCAATGATGATGGTACCTTTCCGTTGACATTTTCAGCTGCCAATGGAAAGATAGAGCAGATGCAGTGTTTCGAAAATGATGTTTGGATAAAAACTAACCAATAATCCTATTCAAAAAAATAATATGAACAGATTTATTGCCAGTTTATTCCTGCTGCTGGGTACAGCTCAGCTTAGCGCCCAACAGGTCGCAGATGAACAGTTTCATTATCCCATCACCGATCCATACCACCGGATCGGTGATGGATCACTACTCCTATTTGACGAGGCACATAACAATCCGGTTACTTTGAGAGGTGCTTATGCCCCTTTTTCAAATCTCCTACAAGCTGACGGATATCGTCTCCGAAGTGCTAAAGAAAAAATCTCTTATGATCAATTAAAGGAAGTGAAAATCTATATCAGTATAAATGCCTTATATAATCCGGAAAACTGGAAATTACCCACCTACTCTGCATTTACCGATCGGGAGATAGAAACGCTTCGTCAATGGGTATCTGATGGTGGAAGCTTATTTCTAGTCACCGACCACATGCCCTGCGGAGGTTCCGTGCGAAAGCTTGGTGCGGCATTTGGCATTCATATCGTAAACGGTTTTGCCTTACCTAAGAATGGACGTCCCGAAATCTTTTCAAAGGATAGAGAAACACTGTTATCCAACGAAATAACCACTGGATCAGGTAAAGAAATAGACAGTATCATGTGCTGGGGAGGAACAGGATTTATCGTCCCAACGAACGCACATATTATTTCTTTATTGAATGAAGAATATGAAATTTATCTACCTAACGATGCAGATCAGATAAAAAGGCCTATTCCAGACTATATTCCCCGATTGTCGGGTAAAGGATTTGCCAACGGTGCTTATCTTCGGTTTGGGAACGGAAGGATTGTGATATTCGGAGACGGCGCTCCTTTTTCGGCACAGCTCCATGGCATAAAAAGTGAAAAAAGAGGAATGAATCATCCTTCTGCTTACCAAAATGCACAATTTCTGCTTAATATTGTTCATTGGCTCGACCAATGAACGATATGCAGAACCTACTGAAATATTATTACGACGGGGAGATGGATCGAATACTCATAAAAGATAATCTTTTATTGAAATTTACTTTTACGTAAGTATGCCCGGAACCGAACGTCGTAATCGCTGTCGATTGATAGAAATCCCCAACCTCGACTTCCAGCTTCACAAGCAAAAAGTATACGTACTCCTTCGCTCGCTCGCTTCTATTTCCATGAGCTTCTGTTACATCTTCAGTGCCAAAGGTCCATCTTTAGTCACTAGACTGGACCAGCCCGGTCGTGCCCCAACAGTAAGCTTAGCGATCAATCTGGACGCCAGAAATATATTGGCCACTGTTTCTTCACCAAAATCCCAAGTGACTTCAACAGGTGAACTCGCATTAAATGGTTTGAGGTTCTCTTTGACAAATTCCGCAGGATTTAAAAATGGTAGATTCTCCTTGTTATACCACTCAGGTTCGTTCGGAGTGTTAGCATGGTTGTACAGCCATATATCTCCAACTATTTTTTTCTCTTTCCATAAGTATGCGTAACAAACCTTATCATTATCTTCGATATATACCGCAAATTCTGGACGATCATTTGATACGTATTTAGTTAAACTTCCCATAGAATGGCTAATTTAAACAAAAAAGTTTGTACGGTATCACTACCCAATGACGGCAGTAATATTATTACTCAAATAGGAAAAAGATATCAAAGTTTACATTTTTTCAAGTTGCTCCATAACCACTTTTGCCATTTCCTTTGAACTGAACGGATTTTGACCCGTTATCAAATTACCGTCAATAACAACATTGGAGGTCATAGGAATAAAAGCTTTTTTAAGATCTGCACCCCGCTCTTTAATGGCCGCTTCCAGATTGAAGGGTACCTCCCGTTTTCTTCTGGCAATAGTTTCCTCAAACCAATCAAATCCGGTCATTGATCTTCCTTTAATCAAATATTCACCGTTACTAAGCCTAACATTTAACAATCCCCCCACGCCATGACAGATTGCAGCGACTTTCTTTCCTTTTTCATACTGGTTGCTAACCATTGATTGTACAGTAGAATCATCCGGAAAATCGTACATCGTACCATGTCCTCCAGCTAAATAGATCAGATCATATTCCTGCTGAGTAAGGTCAGCTAGTTTCACGCTGTTTACAAGCAATAACCGAAAATCATCCTCATTCCAATATTGTTCAGAAATTTTATCGAGTGTAAAATGTTTCAGGCTCTCGGGATCTACCGGAACGTTGCCACCCTGAGGACTTGCAATAGTAATATCATAACCTTTCTCTTTAGCCGCATGGTAGATATGTGTGAGCTCACTAAGCCACAAACCTGTTTTCAGGTTACCGCTTGCATACATACCGATATTGGTTACTATAATTAAGATTTTCATCATACCCATATTTTTCTTTTAATAGATAACAAAGTTCATCAGAAAGCACTACCTGAAAGTAGCCGAATCTCGGGGAGTTGTAACCGAATCCCAGTATTTAAAATCTTTTAAACAGAGTACCTTAATTTAACGATGATCTGAATTCCAGTGGAGACAGTGATGTTCGGCTTTTAAATAAACGGTGAAAGGATTGCGGATGCTCAAATCCAAGCTGATAAGCAATTTCGGAGACCGACATGGAGGTCGTAGAAAGCAATTCTTTTGCTTTTTCGATCAACCGGTTCTGGATATGCTGCTGTGTGGTTTGCCCTGTTTGCACTCTTAACATATCACTCAGATAATTCGCACTCAGATGTAGCTGATCAGCAATGAAATGAACGGAAGGTATACCATTGATGGTCAATTTATCATTTTTGAAATAGTCATCCAATAATAGCTCCAGCTTGGAAAGAAGGTCACTGTTCACTTTCTTTCTGGTCAAAAATTGGCGGTTGTAATAACGGTCGCAATACTTTAACAGAAGGTCAAGGTTAGAGACAAGTAGATCTTGTGTAAAGGAATCCATGTTAATATCAATTTCCTGTTCAACATTGGCTATGATATCAAAAATGGTTTTCTCTTCTTTTTCAGAAAGATGCAAAGCTTCATTAGCCGTATAGGAAAAATATCCATGTTCTTTTATGTTGGACGCAAGTCCATAACCATGCAGAAAATCTGGATGCACTACCAGGACAAAACCTCTTACTTTATTAAGCAGTATATCATCAAACTGAAGGACCTGATGCGGCGCAATAAAATACATGATACCTTCATCAAAATCATAATATTGCTGGCCATACCTGCATTTCCCACCGGCACAGTCTTTTTTTAGTGCAATAACGTAAAAGTCGGTGGTGATCGCACTGAGAATAGTCTCCGGTTCCAGTTTGACATCATCAAAATTAAATACACTGATCAGCGGATTCGCTGGTTTCTTTAACCCCAAGAATTGATGAAGTGTACTTATTGATGATACTTTTTTTGGAGTTTTCATATGCTGATTTTCAGATTTATACATGACTAATTTACCTAATTATTTTGTTTCCTGACAGCTGTTCGTCTTTAATGATACAGACTCCCTGCTCATAGGATGTAACCTGAAAATTCGGAAATTTCTTTCTGAATTTTGAATCATCAAATATATTATCATGTTCATATCGAGGAAGGAGTTCCAGTAATTCCTTGACACTCTTGTTGAAAAACGAGCCTATTTTGAACATGAATTTTGGCACGACGGAGTATTTCAGATCTCTGCTGTAAATTCCTGAAGCCATTCGGATAAACTCGTTGTAGGTGGGATGGCTTTTATCGACCGGGAGATGCCATGTCTGACCAAATGCGTCGGGGGTATTCCCGATTAAAGCAGTCGCCCGGCTCGCATCAGGAGTCCAGATCAGGCTTCTTTTCTTATTTGGGCTCAAAGGAACTTTCAACTTTTTACCCTCTTTGATAGTGTTAAAAATTAGTGTATTTGTAATACTCTGCGTTTTGCCGGGACCGTAAAATTCAGGAGCACGACAGATAACGCCTTCAAGTTCACCTGACTCCATTTCCTTTAACAGCATTTCGGCCATCTCTCTTCTCACTCTCCCTTTTCTTCCCACAGGTGCAAAGGCTGTTTCTTCTGTCAATACGCGATCATCCTGGGGATACATATAGGTGTTATCAAAGAATACCAGTTTTGTTTTGTTAATCTTACAGGCATCAATCACATTACGAAGGATCAGCGGAAACTCTTTTTCCCATAGATCTGAACTGATCGGAAGCCCTAATGTAAAATAGGCAATTTCACTCCCTTTTACCGCTTCTATTGCTTTCTCTCGGATTGACAAATCCGCAGAAAACACTTCATCCGTGTCATTAATCTTTTTCGCATCCCTGCTGACAATCCGTATTGATGAAGTAAAATTTCTTTTAAGTTCTCTTGCGAGCTCTTCGCCAATCTGACCGTTAGCCCCTAATATCGTTTGCATATCTTTTGCGTTTTAAATACGATACAAATTTCAGAAGATCTATAAAGATCTGAGTAGCTCAATTCAGGGAAGTTGTAACAAAATCTCTGTTATATTACCTTTTTCAGCCAGTGTTTTTTTCATCTGTATAAGGGGGATATTTCCAGTCCGGATCTTCCAAGCTTACATGATCCGTGATGGTAGGTTCAATGCAAAGCGAATCAGCATCAAATTTCCCTCCATAAATCACTTCTGAATCATCAACTAGGCCAAGGATACAATCAAAATTTCGTTTATCGATTATGCTTGTATAATGCTCTGCACCATCAGGATAATTGATTTCTCGAAGTTTTTCTTTGATCAAACTCAGAAGGTTGGGTTTTACAGATTCTTCTACCAATAGATAGTTTAGGAACCCAAATCTATAAACCTCCTTGGTATCATTCCGGTTTTTTTTCTAAAAAATCGGGTGAAATAAGAAACATCAATAGGACTTTATAAGGGAACTAAACAGTTAAAGATTAAATGAACAATTTATTCTAAGAGGAATAATGATTCGATCCATACTGAGGAGAACACGCCAAAGTTACCGTATATCAAAAAAAAACTATTAGAACGAATCGATATATATTTAGAACTATACAGATATTTTATGGTATGAAAACAAAGTATATACATTACATTGGATTTGCTTCCAAGGGCTATACCATACTTTTGGTGCGCCAAATAATCCTTTTTATACGGAAGAGTTTTTAGTAACTTCAAATAAAAAGTATGTCGAAAATAACAATCATAGTAAATAGTGAGAATGTGCCAACAAAAACGCTTTTTGAGCTTAAAAAAGTTATCGGCGCAGATGTTGACTCAATCAAGGAAAATATTTTAAATGTATTTACAATAAGATTTTTGATTTTAATTTCGATTTTATTTTCAATCTTCAGCTCAGCAAAAGGTCAATCTAATAATAAATCAGTTATTAAGGGAGTAATAGATACTATTCCTCACTCAATCTATTTTGTTAAATATAAAAATGAAGGGAATACGATCTCTGATACGGTATCATTAGATGATCAAAGCAATTTTAAATATACAGCTACAATCTCAGAGCCAACTATTTTCAACATATCTATTAAAAATATTTATAATAAAAATTATATAGGTGATTTTGTAATTTATTCATTCTGGATAGAACCAGAAAAAACAATTGAATTTAATGGCTATAAAGGCTGGCTGATTAATGGCGCGAAGGGATTAATTCCTATTTCTAATAAATTTGACATTAAAAATTCCTCTTTAGACAGTATTGAGAGAATATTCAACAAAAATAAATCAACAGCAATTATAACAAAAACAGAACAACTAGGTCGTGACCTGAAAAACGATGAGTTGATTGAAGTAATTCGCGAACAATCTGATTTATTTATATCTCATCATCCGAATAATTACTACGGGCTTTATCTAATAAGTAAATTTCCAGATAATACCAACAAACATCTAAATGATAGAAATAACATGTTCAAAAAGATTTCAAATGATTTACAGAAGACATATTTAGGAGAATCAATTCTCCAAAAAATAAATATTGGTAAAATAATTGAAATCGGTGAGATTCTGCCTGAATTCCAACAGACGGATACGACATCAAAAGTCGTTAAATTATCTCAATTTAGAGGTAAATATGTATTGGTTGACTTTTGGGCATCCTGGTGTGGCCCTTGCCGAAGAGAAAACCCTAATTTGGTTAAAGCTTATCAAAAATATAGATCTAAGGGATTTGAGATTATAGGAATATCACTGGATGAAAATAAAGCAGAATGGTTAAAAGCTATACGTGATGATGAATTAAAATGGACTCAATTATCGGATCTAAAATCTTTTAAAAACTCAGTTGCTCAACAGCTCTTTATTCAAGCTGTCCCTGATAATTTTCTAATTGACCCAAATGGAGTAGTTCTTGCTAAAGGGCTTAGAGGTGACAACCTAAATAAAGAATTAGAACGCATTTTCAAGTCTACAAAAAGTAGATAGCCCCTTCTTCAAACGGTTTAGGCGGATCTTCAATGTATGAAAAATCTTGAAAATTATATTTCATTTTATTATTTCTATATAGGCTTACGCAGCTAAAGCTAATACCAAAAACTTAGAGAATGATGTTAGGATACCTACATATTCCTAATTTTTCGAAATTAAAAGTCCGAGCTGTTAGTGTACCCAATCAAAATTGATAACTTATTGACATACCTGTTGATATAACCTCAAGTATATCAATAAGCTTTTTGGAATTTAGTATATTATTGTGCTAAAAATGCCAGTGCTTTTGTTAAAAATGCTTCATGATTCTGATAAAAAGCAGCATGGCCAGAATCTGAAAATTCAACAAGTACAGCATTTTCTAAATTCTGCTTCATATGATGTGCATTTTGAACAGAAATTGGAAGATCCTTTTCCCCATGAACGATTAAAACAGGTTTTTTAATGGTTTTAATTTCCTCAAGTGCGGCGGCATCAGGTTGCGCCCAAGCTAAAACAGCAGTAAACTGAGCAGTTGAAGTAGCATCACTAAGTGCCGGGTCTCGATCAACAGTACGTAGATGCACGCGAGCAAAAGATGCTTTTCCTGCCGTAATACTGGCTTGTGATTCAGTAAATCCGAATTTTAAGTAAGATTCTTCAGGACTAAGCCCGGCAGTTCCTGCTACAATATTTGGCAGATTTGCAAGACCGATGGCTCCTTTGGGTCCACTATCAGCTAAAATAATCTTATTAATTATCGCTGGTTCTGTCAATACGATTCTTTGGGCTACAAATCCTCCCATTGAAAATCCCATGATATTGACGGTTCCAAGGTTCATTGCTTTGATAAAATCAATAGCGTCATTAGCCATTGCTTGGATTGTATTAGGAGTTGTCCCTTTAGATGAAGCCACGCCCTTGTTATCAAAAATGATTAGTTTATATTGCTTTGCAAGTCCATTGGTCACTGCAGGATCCCAGTCATCCATAGACCCGCCCGTTCCCGGCAATAACACCAGAGGAATTCCTCCTTCCTTACCCCAGCTGCGATAAGCGAAGTCTACTCCTTTTACACGGATAAAGTTAGTTTTTGCGGTGTTATGGTTTACCGCCGTTGACTCCTGCTCGGTTGGGAATTTGTCTTTATCGCTACATGCAATTGATACAGCGGAAAAAAGGGATAAGCATACTGCGCTTACGATCGTAAATTTGCTAATTGTTTTCATTATTTTCTATTTAGTTATGATTACGAAGCAAACTTAAATCAAACAACCAGGCTAAATACGGGCAAAAGAGGTGAACCGGACAAATTAGTACATAAATTGGACATTCCCGCTATTAAAGCCCATGAAATATAAAATCATTTTTTCTTAAATAAGCGGTGAGTGCGAATACCTATTTAGTTGACATTTATTTTTTTTGCTGCCCAGGATACCCAGTTATATAACGCTCTCCAACAATTTCAACTGCTGCGAGATCGTTTGCTAACTTTTTAATTTCTTCCGAACCAAACTGATAATCTGCCGACCACATATTTTCCTGTAAGTGTGCTAATTTAGTGGTCCCCGGAACTGGAACAATAAACGGCTTATTAGCCAATAACCAAGCTAAAGCAACCTGCGCCACGGTCAAACCTCTATAATCCCCAAATTCTTTGAGAATATCAATGATGCGCCAATTTGCAATAATGTTTTCAGGTTTATATCGTGGCAACGAGGTTCGGTTATCATTAGCAGCGTTATATTTTGTTCGCTCATTAATGTATCCCGAAATCAGTCCTCGACTTAGTGGACTATAGGGAACAAAACCTATCCCCAGTTCTTCACATAAGTCTAATACAGCATTTTCAGGATTACGGGTCATCACTGAATATTCACTTTGTATCGCCGTGACGGGCTGAACTGCGTGTGCTTTACGAATAGCATTCAAACCATCAGCACTGGTATTAAAATCCCGTTCGCTCATTCCAAAATGTTTCACCTTTCCTTCAGCAATAAGATCTTTTACCGTCCCTGCCACTTCCTCAATGGGAATTTTGGGGTCAATACGATGCTGATAAAGAAGATCAATATAATCAGTCCGTAGATTTCTCAGTGAGCTTTCTACAACTTGCCTTATCCGTTTGGGGCTGCTGTCAAGACCAATTTCTGGCTTTCCGTCTATAAAGCCAAATTTTGTACAGAGTAAAATATCTTTGCGTATAGGCTGAAGCCCCTCTCCTACCAGCTTTTCATTTAAAACCGGGCCATAGGCTTCCGCGGTATCAAAAAGGTTAACACCTAAGTCAGCCGCCTTGCGCATTAAGTTAATCATCGCATTTTTATCAGGGATAAAACTGCGGTGATAACTCATGCCCATACAGCCTAAACCAAGCGGGGAAACTTCAATACGATGAGTACCCGCTCCCAAAACTCTTGTTTTATTTTTCGTCGGTGCTTCGTTGTCTTTGCTCCTTTTGGTTATATTGTTCGCATTAGCAAATCTTCCTATTGCTGATGATGCAAGTAACGCCGCTCCCGATAGTACGCCTGTTTTAAGGAAATTTCTACGATTGTTATTTTCCATACCTTTCGTTATATTAAAGATTCATCTAAAATTTTCATTTTTACAATTTCTATAAACCTGTGGTCTTCTCAATTGCTTCAGTGTATCTACCGCCTGCAACTTTCAATTTATCTGCCTCGAAAGTGATTGCAGAAATTTCATCAGCACCTAAACTGATCGATATAGAGCCAATATTTTCTTCTAGCCGGTGGATTTTTGTAGTACCTGGAATAGGCGTAATCCAGGGCTTTTGCGCTAGAAGCCAAGCTAGTGCAATCTGAGCAGGTGTAGCTTCTTTCTCAACTGCAAATCTCTTTAACAGATTAACAAATGCAAGATTCTGCTCTCTTACTTCAGCAGCAAAACGTGGTGAATTCTGACGGAAATCGTTGGCCGCAAGCGCTGTCGTTTCATCAAAAGCACCTGTCAGAAATCCTTTGCCTAATGGACTATAGGGAACAAGACCGATACTTAATTCCTCCAACAATGGAATGATTTCGTGCTCAGGTTTACGGAACCATAGGGAGTATTCATTTTGCAAAGCTGAAACAGGGTGTACAGCATGTGCTCTGCGGATAGTCTCGACTCCCGGCTCAGATAATCCAAAATACTTCACTTTTCCTTCCTGAATGAGCTCTTTTACGGTACCGGCCACTTCTTCGATCGGCACATTGGGATCTACGCGATGTTGATACAACAAGTCAATATAATCAGTATCCAATCTCTTTAAACTTCCCTCAACGGCTTTTCGAATTTGTGCAGGCGTACTGTTAGTCCCAGCCATTTTTTCGTCCTGGATATTAAAACCGAATTTAGTTGCAATGACCACCCGTTCGCGGAACGGTTTCAGAGCCTGGCCTATAATTTCCTCATTGGTATAAGGTCCATAAACTTCCGCGGTATCAAAAAATGTTATTCCATTTTCTACAGCCTTGTGAAGAAGTTTCGTTGATTCCTCGGCAGATATACGGTGTCCGTAGGAGAAATTCAATCCCATACATCCGAAACCTAGAGCCAAAACTTCTAAGCCCTGATTTCCTAATTTTCTTGTTTGCATTGTATTCAAATTTTATAATACAAATTTCAATAAAGAATTTCAAGGGAGGGTTAACGTAATTACTGGATTACTTACCACTTTTACTGTTTTATAATTCTGACGATTTTAGTAACTTATATAGATTACTTTTTTTCTTACCAAAATCACTGATGGAGCTAAACGAGCAATGATGCAATCCTCCAATTAAGTAAATTTGTACTATAAGAATCCAAGAAATGGAAATCAAAAAAATAAATAGTGTTGGGGAATATAGTACTTTGCGAGCTGCAGAGACTTTGCATCCGTTGATCAACGTGTTGGATTACGAGAATCTTGCATTACTGGAACCAGCATCTTACAATTTCGGATTTTATTCCATCTTTTTAAAAGATACGAAATGTGGCGACTTACGATATGGGAAAGAGCTTTACGATTATCAGGAAGAAAGCTTGGTCTTTGTCGCACCTGGACAGATTTTAACGGTTAACAAATATTTATCAGGCGTACATCCAAAAGGGAAAGTACTGATCTTTCATCCGGATTTTCTAAAGGGAACCATCCTAAGCAATATATTAAATGATTATAGTTTTTTCTCCTATGCTTCTAACGAAGCTTTGCATATGTCCAAGAAAGAGAAAAATCTGATACTAACTATGTTTGAAACCATTGAAGATGAATTGCATCAGAATTTAGATAAGCATAGCAAAACATTGGTCGTTTCTCATTTGCAGGTTCTATTGAATTATGCCACCCGCTTCTATGATCGTCAGTTTATCACCAGGGAGCATGTCAATAAGGGAATATTGGAACGCTTTGAATCTACTTTAAATGATTATTTCAATTCAGAAAAACTTCAGGCAGTTGGAATGCCAAGTGTGGCATATTGTGCAGAGCAATTGCACCTATCAGCGAACTATTTTGGCGACCTTATCAAAAAAGAAACAGGTGTATCCGCACAAGAATACATTCAAGAGAGAGTCATAGATTTGGCTAAAGAGAAAATGTTTGATTTGAATAAATCAATCAGTGAGGTTGCTTACGAGCTCGGTTTTAAATATCCGCAGCACTTTACCAGACTATTCAAAAAGAAAGTGGGTATGTCTCCTGTTGAGTATAGAAATTTGAACTAGGATTTTAACATGCTAAATGAATACCTATCGAAATTTCAAAAAATGGTAAAGTTATTTTTGATAAATGAAGGATAGCAACCGATTCCAATTGATTTAAGGGAGGAAAACGAATTAAAAACTCATTTCAGTCTTATAACGAAAAAAAAATCCTAACTTAAAACTATGGCAAACGAAATAAATATTAAAAATATACAGCAACTTGTTGATCTAATCAATAACGACTCAAATGATCACTCATTAAAAAAGATGGGCTTGTTATTTGCAACTGCTATGAATGACTGGCCAACCCAAAATCAAACTAATCTTAATGAATTCGTACAAGAATTGCGCAATTATTTCGGCATACCGCTTACCAAAGAGGTTATATTAGCTAAAACTACTGGTCTTTCTGATGGAGATGTATGGCGGAAAGAATCGGCCGATTCACTATTAGAATTACTTGATCTCGCAGACACACACTTTAAATGGAAGAATCTCCAACAAGCACTTCAAGAAATTGCCGCCTATTATGAGTCACACCTAAATGCCGACGGATGTACAATTTAGTGAACGTCCAGTTTGGAAAATTCTGTGCCTCCATAAGTCCCCCTCCCTACCTACTTAAATGCATACATACTAATATTATCAACGAAATGGAAAACCAACGATTGATAAAAAGTACTTAATGATATATAGATTTGAGTTCCCAAATAAAACCATATATGAAGAGGAACACTTTTTGGCACAGATCTAGTGCTGAAATAGCAACAACTAATCGTTTTATGAATAAGCTATCTATTATCTTCTTTCTTTTCGTTATTCAGGGCTGCACGATGCGTAAAAGCACGATGACACCTCTACAGAAGGATAACCATAAAATCTACAATGATAAATCAATCCAGCAAGACTATATTTCCATTTTAAAAACAATTTTATCGGATGACTCGGCGGATATAAAACTACAGCGTGAGGGAAAACGGACGGCGTTCATCCATAATAAGTTTATGAGGGATTCCATATCCTCATTGCAGGACAAGCATTATGTTTTCTACAACATAGATCCCCAAAAGCTGATGAAAATGCTAGGTAACCAACCCAATGACTCTTTGGATATGCTTGAACAGATGAGCAGCAGGAAAGCAATCATCCCTATCCCAGACGTTATTAAAGCAGCATATGCTGTAGATGATGCCGATAAATATAGGATGAACCGCAATCAAAGCATTTATTACTTCCATCTTCCTATTATTGGATATAATAGGAAGAGAGCATACGTGCCGGTTGATTATGTTTGTGGTCCTTTATGCGGAAACGGCAATGCATATTTGCTTGAAAAAGTGGATGGTAAATGGATAATCATACGGCGTTTCTTCAACCTCTGGATTTCTTAAGAAAAAATACAATCGCAGCTTGAATAGCCTGATTCATATTCATCCTACTCAATCCTCGGGCCAGGTTTTAGGAGCATTTTGGCAAAGCGATAACCCTTAAGTGCGCAGTAACTATATGGTAGCTTTTATTATTTCAGAATGTACAGTAGAGTACCCTTGCTGCAGAATATACTATTTCGATGATCGTACCTTTTTGTAGCTATTAAAATTGTCCTGTATAAGTTTTGCGACCAGTTGCGGATTTTGATAGTAAATACCATGTGAATATTTCGGAAGCAAAACGAGCATACTATTGTCATTGTCTTTTAGTAAAGCTGCATAATGCTGTATCCGCAATTGATCGTATTCTTTCCACCATGCCTTAAAATTGATACCTAAATTTAGTTTACGGTCCAGCTCTTCATCCGGCAGCTCAATATTTTTGTTGTAGGATATGATCACCGTAGCAGCAATTTCTTTTCTCAATGGCGGCAATGTTGTATATTCAGGAAAGTATCCTTTCAAATTGGACCTAAGCGCTCTCGCCGCATCGATATGTGCTCCCGGACTAGAATTTTCATTTTTGGACATCTGCTCCATGATAATTTTTGAGATCTGCTGATAGCTCGTTTTACTCTGGGAAACAATCTTAGCCCACTCGTCCTCTTGCTCTGATAACATAAAATCCGTTGGGTCCGAAAAAACCAGTCCGCATACTTCATCTGGATGCTGCGCAGCAAACAGACGGATATAAGGTCCTCCAATGGAATGCCCTACTAACAAATAAGGTGGCTGAATGGACAAAGTATGCAAGAGGCCATGTAACCGTTCCACCACTTGGCTATCAGCCACGATACTGGAGTCTGGTTCGGACTCGCCGATACCATTTCGTTCGTACTGAATACTTGCGATATGGCTTGGCAAAAGTGGTAAAATTGGGTCAAATGAACCGCCGCCCAGACCAGCTTCGAACACTAAAATGGGTTCGCCGGCCTTCCGATTGGTAAGATTGGTAGTTTTATAGGCCATTTTTTTCCCTTCCACAATAACCGTTTGACCGGGATTAGGCTGTGCAGATACAACTTTCGTAAAAGCTATGCATAGAAACAGCAACAACATTGTTTTGACTAGATCTTTCATAAACAATAAGTATATCGAGCTAAACATCTGTTACACTGAAGCTAAGATTTTTTTTATTAAACGATGAAATTTGATCGCTGAGTTTGGATACTAAAACCAGACAGTATTATATCAGAGTTTATAAGTTGATTCAATTCTATGGATGGGTCCCCGGCATATTGTTGCGAGCGCAGTTGGAGTCGTGCTTTTTATTCGGAAGAAAGCGGTTGGCTACTTTCGCAACAACCGCTTTCTTTGGTCTGTTCGATTAATTTTCGTAAATCACACCTTCGTAGCAAGCGTTATAAAGATTTTTTAAATCCTGCAGGCTCGGCTTACGTGGATTAAAACCAGTACATGGATCTTGTAAAGCATTTTGCGCCATATAGTCCAGATTTTTTTGCCAGTCTTCCTTGGAAATGCCAAATGCTTTCAGGGAGCCAATATTGTTAACCGCAACTCTTAATTTTTCAATTTCCTGTGCCAATCCTTCTGCCGAATCTCTACCGACAAGTTTGGCCAGATCTGGGTATCTTATTGTAGCTGTCTGATTGAAACGGATGACATTGGGCAAGAAAATTGCATTGGAAGCTCCGTGAGGAACGCCGTAGAGTGCACCCACCTGATGAGAGAGAGAATGTACAATACCCAACCAGGCATTATTGAAAGCCAGACCGCCCATGAAAGATGCATCGTGCATATTTTGGCGTGCTTTAATGTTTGTCGGGTTCTTGACCGCTTCTTCCAGATTCTCGAAAACAATTTCCAGTCCCCCTTTAGCCAAGGCATCGGCATAGTTATTTTCGATATTGGACACATAGGCTTCCACACAATGTGTAAGCGCATCTAGACCAGTATTGGAGGTAATATGTGCTGGCATTGTGGCGCAAATCTCGCCATCGACAATAGCGATATCCGGAGTCAATTCATAGGATACGATTGGGTATTTCACTCCTTTTTCGCGATCAGTGATCACAGCCAGTCCCGTAGTTTCCGTACCTGTACCGCTTGTTGATGGAATGGCAATGAATTTAGCCTTTTGACGCAATGTTGGCACGTTAAAAGGTTGGGTCATCGCTTCAAAATTGGCATCCGGATATTCATAAAATACCCACATCATCTTTGCCGCGTCAATTGCCGAGCAACCACCTAGACCAATGATCCAATCCGGTTGAAAATCAGTCATCACTGCAGCACCTCGAAGGCTTGTCGCTGATGATGGATCTTCTTCTACACCATCAAAAATGGTAGTTTCCAATCCTGCTTCAGTTAAATAGCTTATGGCCCGGCCCAAAGTTCCGCTGTTTTTCATGGATTGACCACCAATTACGATAATCGCTTTTTTTCCAGTTAGATTTTTCAATTCTGACAACGTACCAGCACCGTGGAATACTTCGCTGGCAACAAATAACTTGCTCATATATTTTATATTAAATTTCTGTTGCAAAGTTACTGTGCCCGGAAAGGCCAATGTTATACATTACTAACGATATGATATACATTTGATCCAACATAACCGAAGGAAATAACCATATCAAATGCACAATCGCCTTAAGTCTTATACATTTGCGCCAATTGCTGTTGCAGATTGGTTGGCGTTTCATCCAGTTTGGCACGCACAAACTTGTTCAGTGCGGCCGGAGAATTGAATCCAAGTTCAAAGGCGATCTCCTTATGCGAATAGTTGGATAAAAGCAGTAATTGTTTGATTTCATTCATAATCCGCGCATGAATGGTTTCGATAGAGGTGAGTCCTCCAATCTTGCGGGTAATTTCATTTAACTTTTTTGGTGACAGCTGTAATTTTTCAGCATACCAGCTCACGGTACGCTCCGTTTTATAATGCCTTTCAAGTAGTTCCAGAAATTTACCATAAATCTTCGAGTTTTCATTGCTGAGCTGGCTATTTCCCCATTTGGTATGGACAAATTCCACCAGTTTAAGCAAGATGATTTTGATGTAGAATCGAGCCTGCTCCTTTTTGATTGATGTTAAATCCTGATAAGATTTTTCGACCTGTTCCATCAGCAGCTCTATTTCTGCGGTCTCCGCCTCGGGCAATTCAATATGATTGAGCTTCACGGAGATATTATAGTTGTAAATACTCAATTCGTTTTTTAGGATATCCGAACAGAATAGTACTTCATCAAACAGGATCAACTTGCCTTCAAAGTCGTCGCTGAGCAATTCTTTGGAGGAGAGCTGACCGGGAAAGATAACGCATATATGAGGTGCATTGACGGTATAGCCGCGGTCTTCCACCTGCAGATTGAGCTGACCTTTTTTGACAAACAGAAGGCAAAAATGGTCTTTTGTGTGCGGTTGCTTGTAGGCCGCGATGGCTTCCCTGTCCAGATCAAAAATATGAAAGGGTGTGATTGCCCTTTCGGCCTTATATTGTATATCTTTTAGATGATAAACTACCATAGAGGCCTATGATAAGCATTTATTTTGAATTCCTCAAATTTACTTTTTCGTCAAGCTAGCCTGACCAGAAAGCCTGTTTCTCCTTCACATCAGAGCATTCGAAACACTGACCTATAAACTGACCTATAAAACGTGAATAGACATCATTGAGATTACTAAAAGAGCCTAGATCAAAATATAGACAAAAAAATGGCCAGGCATTAAACCTGACCATACAATTAAATCAACCGAAACTAAACTTCCTAAATTGAATCGATCGTTAATAAATAGACAGATGCTTGAAGTAATTAGTTTGATTAAAATAAAAAAAGGTCGGGTTACGAGCACCCTCGAGACTGCGAAACTATTACTTTTTGGTCATTAAGCTAAATTAGAAATATTACTGCGGATTTCAGCTTATTTTTTGGTTAATAAAAGGGCTATATCCTGTTTTGCAAGCACATGGCCTTTGTTGACAATATTACTCTTGAGATAAAGAAAACACTGGTTGTTTTGATCGAGTTTACCTATAGCCACATTAATTGATTTTACATCAAGTTCGCCAATCTGTGTCGGATCTACTTTATCCGGATCCGCAATGAATTGTCCATCTTTCTTAAATTCCTCCAGTTGCCAGGAGTACCCTTTCCAAGGTCCGGCAACCAGAGTAGTAGTTTTAGCATCCTTAGTGATCCGCTCTTTGTAGGGCAAACCTAGACTATCAACCATGACCCTATGGTCTTTTAAATCAAGTACTAAATATTTTAAATAATCCGCGAAACCGTCGGGCTCAAAATGAATACTGCTGTCCCTTCGAATAATCTTAAGCGGTATCGTTCCCATTTTGTCCATCTTAATAGATTGAGAAAACTGCATAAAATCGTCATATTCCGTTTCGCTGATACCCAAGTTTTTGTGATACGGCATAGGTTCGCCCGGCTTTAATCCTTTCATCATTTTGAGAAACCAATCTTCATTGTCTTTGATGGCAAGTTTCATTTTCTCTACAATAGCAAGTTGCGATGCATCAGGCCGGGGAATTCCCAACACCACTGCGGTATAATTACCTTCAGGAAGCAGTCTGTCAACGAATTGGAGCGCGATAGCATTGCTATCTACTCCTGATTGTGGTTGCGCAAAAACATCGATGGAAAATATTAGCGTAATTAGAAGTGCAAAAAAACGAAGATATCGGTATAAAACTATCATGTTAAAGGTATTTGATCTATGAAATTACAGTTTAATCCTGACATTTTGTTATCATCTGGTCAATACCAGGCATTCAACGCGCCGCAGCACAAAGACAGAACCAAGTGTAAACTAAATCTGACTATCAACTCGATTCTTATGATAAACCTTTTATTTACGTTGTTTCTGTACTAAATCAAAGTTATATTTGAATTTCTTAACTTTGCTTCATGAAAACAAAAATAGCCCGAAGTGTTTCAGAGTTCAATAACGAACTCAGATTGCAAGGTTTTAAAGCATTTCAGATTGAGGATGACAGCAATTCTACGCGTACTTATAGTCGTAAAGATTTCTTTAAAATCTGCCTTACAACTGGTAAAAGCAAGATCCATTACGCGGATAAAAGCTTTGAACAAGAAGGCACAATACTATTTTTTGGGAACCCGCATATCCCCTATTCCTGGGAAACCATTTCGACAACCTATATCGGTTATACATGCTTGTTTTCGGAAGACTTTTTAAAACACGCTGATCGCGCGGAAAGCCTGCAGCAATCTCCCTTCTTTAAAATCGGAGGTACACCGGTTTTAAAAATCACGGAGGATCAACGCATATTCCTCAACACCCTTTTCCAAAAGATGATCGAAGAGCAAGAAAGTGATTACACGTTTAAGGATGAACTCATCCGCAATTATATCAACCTGATCATTCGTGAAGCCCTTAAACTTCAACCCTCTGAAGTGTATACCCCATCCAAGAATGGTACGGCACGTATCGCATCGGTATTTTTGGAACTATTAGAACGACAATTTCCAATCGAAACACCCGCAAGTCCGCTCAAAATGAAAACAGCGCAGGATTATGCTCAAAACCTCAACATCCACGTCAACTATCTGAATCGTGCTGTAAAAGAAATTACGGGCAAATCTACGACTACACTGATTTCAGAGAGAATCTTGACAGAAGCAAAAGCCCTGCTACAACACACAGACTGGAATATTTCAGAGATAGCCAGCGCACTGGGATTTGAATATCCTACCTATTTCAATAACTTCTTTAAAAAATTGACAGGAACAAACCCAAAATCACTCCGCGAATCTGAGGTTTGAAATTCTTAAGTTTTGGTTTGATAATCGTTAACATTTCCCCATTATCCTGATCTACCTTTGTATCTGTAATAATTAATGTAATACGGATATGAAACTAGCAGCAACATTATTGGTCCTGTCTTTCCTGTTTTCTGGTAGGGCTTCCGCGCAACAGGTACAATCAAATCAAAATTTAGAGTCTATGAATACTTCATCAGATCATTATACTTTTCAGTTAAGCGATAAAGTAAGCCGCAAAAAAGTAAGTTTTAAAAATCGTTATGGTATCACACTTTCTGGCGATTTATACGTTCCTAAAAACGCAGACACTAAACTGTTATCGGCACTTGCCATCAGCGGCCCTTTTGGTGCAGTGAAAGAGCAATCTTCTGGATTGTATGCTAACCAAATGGCTGAAAAAGGATTTATTGCCTTGGCCTTCGATCCCTCCTACACAGGTGAAAGTGGCGGCACACCTCGTAACGTAGCATCGCCAGATATTAACACCGAGGATTTCAGCGCAGCTGTAGACTTTCTAGGGCTACAGAAAAATATTGACAGAAGCAAAATCGGAATCATTGGCATCTGTGGATTTGCTGGCTTTGCATTAAATGCGACAGCTGTCGACAAACGTATAAAAGCAGTGGCTACGACCAGCATGTACGATATGACGCGCGTTATGTCAAAAGGCTATAATGACGTGGTAACTGCAGAGCAGCGTACACAAACATTGGAACAATTAAGCCAGCAGCGCTGGAAAGATGCTGAAAGTGGATCATACGCTCCATCAACAAACAATTTACCAGAAAAATTGACTGGCAGTGAACCTCAGTTTGTTAAGGAATATTTTGATTATTATAAAACAGCTCGCGGATTTCATCCTCGTTCTATCAATTCAAATGCTTCATGGACGGCAACCTCACCCTTGTCGTTTATGAATATGCCGATACTCTCTTACATCAAGGAAATTGCGCCGCGGCCAATGCTAATCATTGCGGGAGAAAATGCCCATTCAAGATATTTCAGTGAAGACGCCTATAAAGCTGCTGCCGAACCAAAGGAGCTAATGATTATTCCTGATGCAGTTCACGTTGATTTATACGATCAATTGGATAAAATTCCATTCGATAAACTGACAGCATTCTTTAAAGCTAATTTAAAATAACGCACTTATTTTCATTAAATCATCTATAAAATTTAATCCACTATTCAATGAAAACATCAGATCATAATTATCAGGAGGATATTTTTGAACGCTTAAAAAAAGAAAAACACATCTCTTCCGATGATCCTCAGGGATACCGTTTGCAGGAAGCTTCTTTTGCTACAAAAGCATTATTGGTGCCTATGAACAATTCGGCTAATCCAAATGAGATAAGAGATCTATTGAGTCAGATTACCGGTTCAGCTATAGATGAAAGTACGACTGTATTTACACCATTATATATCAACTATGGCAGGAATACAAGGATAGGAAAAAATGTCTTCATCAACTTCGACTGTGTATTTTTAGACTTAGGCGGTATAATTATAGAGGATCATGTGCTCATAGCTCCTAAAGTGAGTTTATTAACGGAAGGCCATCCAATTGAAGCTGAAAATAGACAATCGTTAACTGTGGCTCCGATTCATATAAAAAAGAATGCCTGGATTGGGGCAAATGCAACGATCTTACCCGGTGTCACGATTGGAGAAAATGCTGTGGTAGCAGCTGGTTCCCTAGTCAATAAGAATGTACCTGATCATACTATTGTTGGCGGAATTCCTGCAAAGATTATTAAAAACATTGCATAAAGAATTCGGATCAAATATTTATCAAGGCCAAATTGCAAACTATATGAACAGGTTATTCGTTATCCCAATTGTGGCGATAAGTTTATGCGCTTGTAAAACTAAAACAGATCATACAATGAGTACAACAGAAATATTTCCCAAGGGGGAACCATTGCCTAAGGAATGGTTTACGGGAGACGCATTTTTAACCCCTTTGGTAGCAAAAGATAAAAACAATGATTTCTCGGCGGGTAGCGTAACTTTTGCACCCGGTGCGAGAACAAACTGGCATACCCATCCTAAAGGTCAGGTTTTACTGGTGATCGACGGAAATGGACTCTATCAGGAAAAAGGGAAGCCTGCACAAGCAATTAAAAAAGGTGATGTTGTCAATATTCCCGAGAATGTAGAACACTGGCATGGCGCAACTGCTGACACTAAAATGGTGCATGTTGCCATCACCAATTTTAAAGAAGATGTTCAGGTTACTTGGCTAAACCCTGTAACGGAAGAGGAATTTAGTTTAGCCAACAAATAATGAAGATGCCCCTCTATTTAGCTATAAATTTGAGGGGCTATAAATCAGTTGGTGACGTCAATTAGAAAAGTCTTGTCTCAGCTGCCGGAAAAAAAGAGCTACTTAAATTTGGATACTTAAAACAAACATCATTTCATTATATTAGTGTTTATTAAATTGATTTGAAATCTTAACTAATAATATGATTAATGAACTATTTGAATTTGAAATTTTAAAAGCCAGCAGAACAAGGTTATTACAATTAGTAGAAACTGTTGATAACAAAATATTATTTAAAATTCCCGAAACCTTTAACAATAATATTGTTTGGCAAATTGGTCACTGTATCACCTCTCAACAGCGGCATATGTATATGCGTAGTGGACTACCGATGCATATATCACAAGAATTTATGGAAATGTTCAAAATTGGAAGCTCCCCACATACGTGGAAAAGTAGTCCGGACATTGATGAAATAAAACATTTATTACTTTATACAGTAAACCAGCTTAGTAAAGATCTACAAGCGGGAATCTTTGTTGATTACCAACCCTTTAGCTTACCACTCGGTATCACTGTAAATAATCACATCCAAGCACTCCAGGCGGCTAACTTTCACGAAGCTGAGCACAGCGGAATAATATTCAGTTACTTGAAACTTCTAATTGAATAAAATCTACTTAAGTCCTATCTCCATGCAATACACCTGATAATAGTCTATTTCTCAACGGAAATCAGGAGCATCATTGGCCGGCGCAATTCATCTTGCATCTCAGGAATGCTTTTGAGCATTTCAGCATCAGGCATTGGCTCTTTAACTTCAATGATCCGGAAACCGACTTTTAATAAAACATCCAGGTAAGTACTAATTGTTCTATGATACTTCAATACCTTCTCGCCCAAAAACGAGGTACATCTTTGCCCCTCAAAAAAGTACTTATCTACGGGCCAAGCTAATTTAGCTCCTGTTTCATCATAACTCCAATCCTGACTACCCTCAGCAGTAAAAACGGGATGCTCAACTGAGAATACAAACTTACCGCCGCTTCTCAGCCACTTATATATATTTTCAATAAGAGCCTCATAGAATTTTATATAATGAAAGGTCAAAGAACTAAAAATTAGATCGAACATTTGGGGTTCAAATTGGATATCTTCGAGTGCATGATTTTGATATTCGATACCGTCAAGCTGATTAATCTCCCTTGCTCTTTGAAGCATTTTTTTAGATATATCGATACCCATTACGGAAGTAGCACCGTTTTCGATTGCATACCTACAATGCCATCCATAGCCGCATCCCAAATCAAGCACTTCTTTCCCCTTGATTTCTGGTAACATCTCTCTTAATACATGCCATTCCCCTGCACCTTCAAGACCTTTCTGAGACCGGTTCATTTTTTCATACTGTTCAAAAAAAGATGGCTGGTCATATTTATTCTCTTTCATTTTTTCCTACACAATAATATTATTTAACAAAAGTAATGTAATTTTATTTGTCGTCTGCCTTTCAGTCAAATCCATAGATTACCTAAAGGTATATTTTGCACCCAAGCGATCGCAAGAATCTTTAACCTTTCCCATCACTAACACCTCTTGAATACCCAAAGTAAAACATCTGGCTTAAAGAAAGACCTCAACACCTTGTTTTTTCAACGCACATAGAGATGAAAAAAATAAACAAAAGAGAGCAAATTACTAAAAAAGGAATCTTGCTGCGATAAAATAACCGCCGCCAATGACTATGAGTGGCAGAGCTACTGAAAGGAGTACCAAACTCCATATAAATACGCGAAAATAACTGTATAAAGATACTCTCGATGGATCAGATAAGTCATAGATTACTGTTGTTGTTTCTCCTATTTTCCATGCAGGGGGATCATTCCCTTCTGCTAATTCATATGTAACCAATTGATTATCTTCAGTTCGAAAGGAAAATACAGGAGCATATACCTCACCATCCGACTCGTACTTATGAAGGTCAATTACAGTAGCAGTAGCTTTATAGCCATTTTTTAAAAATATCAATGTATTACGAAAACTTACAATCGCCAATAAAAGAAAAATCAACCCCAGTCCCAAGATTAAATAATATTGCCACATAGTTTTATTTTTAATTCCGTCCATTTCAACTAAGTTACTATATCTAATAAATAGTAAGACACTTACGAACAAAAGGTACGATTTAAAAACACAAAAAAACCTTGAGTGGGGAACTCAAGGTTTAACTTAACTGTTATTAACCTAATTTATGAAAAGTATCCATATAACAATGGTTATTCCCTTTTCGTTTTATCTTTTTTAAAAAAATCGCTCCTGTCAATAACTGTTAAGGAAGACTGTCATTACTAGATATTCACCGCGAGTCCAAGCTGGATTTAAATCTAATTAATACATAAAGTAAAGTTTTAGGCATAAAATTTGCCTTAACAAGAAAAAGAAAATATGAAAAGAACGATACTTTTATTCGCATCAGCATGGATGGTTGCGTCGTGCAACCAACAGGTAAAAGATAATACTCCGCCTCCTGCCCCGCAGGAGAAAGAAGTCGCAGAAGAACCTGCAAAAATTGATACGACAGCCAATCTGGATCTTGCCAGTATACCCTATTCTGATAGTGATATTGGTGTATTTCCTTTTTTTACTCCTCCAAAAGGTTACAAAGTCATGAACCAGCCTATAAACAAAGACTTTGATGTTTGCTATTTTGCAATCAATGGCATCATGAAACCTTTTGAAGGCAGACTTTATAAAGCAAATATTACCAACGAACAAGGTACACAGTTTTCACAGCGCTATTTTGAAAAAAGTATGGAGGATTACTTAGCCTCTATCGGTGCAGTAAAAGTTTTTGATGGTACCATCACAAGTGAAGAGTATGAGCGTTATAACAAACAGGATCCGCACAAAGGTGATGAAGGTGACATAGGATATGCCGACGAAAAAATCCGGGTCTATGTGATTCGTACGAAAGATCAGGGAAATGTATTTATTCAATATACGAGCAACAACGCGGGTGCCAAGCTCAATATCCTTCAGGAGAACGCTTTTAAACAAACGATAAAAAAAATAACTGCAGATGATATCACAAAAGATCTCTCTGAAACGGGTAAGTCAATCGTTTATATCACTTTTGACACAGACAAATCCAGCATCACATCGGCAGGAACGGAATTAGTCATTCAGATTGCCGAAGCGCTAAAAAATGACCCCTCACTTAAAATCGCTATTGAAGGGCACACCGACAATACCGGGGATGCCACGCACAATAAAAAATTATCAACCGAGCGTGCTCAGGCTGTAATGGCGGCCTTAGTTGCCCAGAAAATTGACAAAGTGCGTTTATCGGCAAAAGGTTATGGCGCCGAGCGCCCATTGGTCGCCAATGACTCGGAAGACAACAAAGCCAAAAACAGACGTGTTGAACTGGTAAAAATGAAATAGAAAGTCATTTTAGCATACCCCTATGATACTTAGCAAATTGAGAGTAACATAGGGGTTATTCAGATTGGCATTTCTCTATTTTCCGGTGTTGTAAGCAACAGGTAACGGATATCCTTTTCCTTTGAGCGCAGAGATCGTCACGACGATCTCTTTCTGTCCAATCACTTTCCGCGTCACCTGGCCTTTATCCTTGCGGTTCTCTCTATCGGCAGCTCTCTCCTCAGCGCTGTCACCGGCAGAAGCAGAACCAGGGTCATCAATCCCCGCAATTTTATTACCGCGTGCATCTTGATTCATTTCCTCCAAAGCCTCTGTCAGACTCCTTCGCTCCTGCTCACTGAGATTTTCCAACTTAATATTGTACTTATCAAGCACACGTGTAGCATTTTCTATCGTATTGGTCCCGCGCTCGTATACATCCCGAAAGATATGCAAGCTACCATCCTCCGCTACGATAGTCTCATACCGAAGCTCCACCAGTACAGGTTGCTTTAATTTCACGGTCTCCGTTTTGGTATCCTTATTTTCATATGCTGCGATTTTCTCAGCAGAAATAGGACTTCCTGAAATCTGCGACAAGAATTTAGTAAAATCCTGTACCTGTAGGTCTGTAAGGCCAACACAACCATGGGAGGCAAAAGCACCTAACTTGGATACATCTTTCCCCCCGTGGATCAAAGATGGCATGCCGATGGGAATTTTGATCGGACCCAACGGATTTAATTTACTTCCCGCAGGAACCTTCTCACCTGGACTCACCTTACCCTTTACCCAGGGTTCATCGGGAGGTGTCCACGTGGGATTAAAAATGATATTGGTTGCTTTACGAATTCCTGTGGGCAAGGGAAACTCGGGATATCCGATAGCGATATTATAAGTTTTAATAAGTTTTCCCTCCTGAAATATATCCATCCGAAAAGCTGGGGCATTCACGATGATACGTGTGTCTTCAGGAATGTGATTTGGTTCCAGAGGTAATGTGTTTTTTTCATCCGCATAACGTGCCGTTATAAAATGAAAGAATTGAGCGGCTTTCTGATCACCCAATATCCGCACAATTTCTGTTGTGGCCTGTTTTATCGATTCTTTAAATGATTTGCTGGAAGGTTCATCCTCTTCGCTTAGTTTTTCCACGGCTGTACTGGCCGCTTCTTTTAAATCACTGATCTGTTTTTTATTGAGCTGGAGCTCCGATTTTAATGAGGATTCGAAATCCTCCTCATAGAAAAGGGCATTGAGCAGGGCAAGTGTAAAATCGGTATTTTCTGCCTGCTCCTTCATCGTCGAGACCTTTTCACTCCCCGGTTCGTTCTTAGTATTGCGGTCACGGCAGCCTACCAAAACTAGGCTCATCAACAATATACCGCATAAAGAGTTCTGGATACAATTCTTCCAATAAGATAGCATACTAAAATTTTTGTTTACTTAATCAACAATTTTAGCTGGATAAAAGTTCAATGAAAGGATAATTTATCACGATGAACTATCAATGGATTCTTTGTATCACTTGCAGCGACATCATCTTTAGTATAGATTGGCTTTCCTACAATACGTTTCCTTAAGAAATTTTAATCGTCCTTTTTCTATAGCTATTTTCGCAACAAAACTTAAAAATGGTTCGACAATTTTCATGACTCCGGTCATCTTGGAATTATTAAGATAAATGAACAAAGCAAGATCTGAAAACTTTTTTGGTATTCCGTTTCTGTTTGTAAGGCCATCCTTTGCCAGCCCCAAAAGAATGAGTGTGGCCTGCTCAAATTGGATATTTCCCGGATCTATAGTTGTCCGGACACGGCACAGGCCCTTAGACTTGTTGTGAAAGAGGTGTGTCTCATTGGCTAGTATCGTTATCTGATCTCCAGCTTTGAGCTTATAACGTCGACCGGCCTTACCAACTTCCAATTCACCTGCCAGTACTTCAAATTTTTCCGAGAATAAAGTATGGTAATGCCATGGTGTTTTTGTTCCGGGAAGCAAATCACACTCACTTACAGTGGACCCGCCATCTGCCGCCGATCGAATTAAGTTAAATGATATTTGATCAGGATAGCTTTTTTTCGATGCTCTCATTAAAAGTACTGGGCCCACTATCATGCAGATCGCTACGGCAGTCAGATGAGCTATACCATGCTGCCAATCACTCCCATCCTTTCCCATTACGATCATGAAATCGCCCAGAGGTACCACAATAGCTGCCAGCAACATCATAGCGAGCGCCTTTCTTTGTTTTGTCAACACGAAAAGCACCAGGAGAATACCCGAAAAGATATCCCGAATCCCTTTTATATAATGAAAGGAATAATCGGCATCCGTATTCGTGGAGATGCCATAATCGAATTCAGCGTTAACCGGTGAAATCAAAAATCTTAGACCTATAAATAGCAGTCCTATTCCGGTCAAAAATGAAATGCTGTAACAAATTTTCGTTGTCATAATATTTAATTTTAAGTTGACAACAAAGTTATTTGTATCGCTTCTGCCTTTCATGCACCTGAGTTAATAATTCACTCGCACCTTGTATTTCTACTCCGGATGCGGCTCAGCGACTGTGGCTTGACACCGACATAGGAGGCGATATAATATTGTGGAATTCGTTGCAACAGATCGGGATATTCTTTTACAAATTTTTCATAGCGGAGTTCTGGCGAATCTGTATAGAAAGAATTAAGCCCCTGCAGGGTCTTCACAAATACCTGCTCAATAACCATTCGTCCGAAACGTTCACCGTTTTTGAATGAGGTATAAAATTTTTGAAGGTCGTTATATCCGATAACCAATAAAGTACAATCTTCCAGCGCCTGGATAATTTGCCGAGATGGCTGCTGAGGAAGAAAACTTTCATTATTGCAGACAAAATCCGACTCTTTTGCAAATCCATAGGTCTTCTCTTCTCCATCATCGTTAATATAATAGCGCATCACCCCACTTATCATAAACCCAACATATCTGCACACATCACCTTCTTTCAAAAAATACTCGCCCTTCACAAACTTTTTTTCATGAAAAAGCTCGGCAACGAATTCTTTTTCACCCTCATCTATACTTACCGTTTTCTCGATGAACTGCAATAGTATGTCTATCATAATATCTCTCAATTGGATTCTCTAAAGATCGCAAAAAATTTTATGTGCGAATTGAGAAAATAGCCGTTAAAACAATTTAATCATAACAACAGGAGATAACTACAGGTTTTATAGCAAATTAATATCAACAGTATTTATAATTTCTGAGTCCTCAATGTATAAATCTCTTCCACATTTGCTTTATTTATTTGTACTTTATTTATATCCTTTCCTTCTTTTGTCCATAAGTAGGGATAAAATATAAAAGCTTCATTGGCACTTAGTTTTTTTAAGTCATCTTCCCAATCTTTCCAGCGTAAATCCTTATAAAATGCGTCAATATTTCCGCTAAAGCAGAAATTAATAAATTCTGTATAGGTTAGATCGAGTTGTTCGTATTCGTTATTATCGGGAGACAGATAGTAAATTTTTCCTATATCATTTCCTAAATCACCCCCATTTAACAAGAAAAATCCACCTACGGCATCGTCTGCAATAATTAAATGACCAGCTCTATCGCCAAAATTCTGAAACGTTTTCCCCTTATTCCAGGTTGGTAGATTGCGATTTAATTTTTCACTTCCGGAACCGTAAATTCTCATCCATCCATCATCAATCAAAATCCCCCCTGTATGAAAAATTATTGCGCCCATTGGCGAACGTGTCGATATTTGTGTATTAAATAATGCTTCACTGGATTTTAACGAATCATTCGCTAAAATTTGAACCTTATTTTTTGCTCTACTTTTCCAAGCCATTATTAAATTTATGGCATCTTCGTTCTTATTGACAAGTTCATTTAATGGTCTCATTTTGGATTGCCCAAAGGCAAAATGAGAAATCATAAAAAATAGTAAGATTTTAATATTCAATTTCATACGGCGTTTTGGAATAATGAAGGTTAACATTGTACGAATTAGTGCTCTTTAAGTTCCGTTACGGAATAATCTTTGTCAAAACCTCCAAAACCAGCCATAAACAGACCTATAAAAACAAACAAAATTAAAATTCCAATCCCGAATAAAATTAAAAATGCGTGTAGAATAACTTTCATTTGTATATTGTTTAGATAAGGTTACAGCTATCTCTCAAATCTACACAATTCCCGAAATATAATATTCAGACTCTTTTGATAATTTCACCCAAATCTATTTTGCCGATAATCTTGTTGTGGATACTCAGCCCAGCTCGCTTAACGCGTACACAAGCTAGGCCGCAATACATTTTATAAGCTAGCGACTCAGACCATTTTCAATGTTGTTTTTACATAATTCTATTTGTTTTTTCATTGCCTTAAGTTCCCTAATCTTAGTGTCTATCTGTTCCAATTTAAGATTGAGCACTTCCATCTTACTTGCCTTAGTTAGCTCTTTTTGATACCAGGCATCAATAACCTGCTTAATTTCAGCTAAGGTAAAACCAACAGCCTTCGCCATTTTTATAAACCTGAGTTTTTCAGTTACCTCATCGTCATAGTAAACGTAATTATTGGATGTTACATCTTTCTTTGTCATTCCAGAAATTAATCCGCTCTTTTCATAAAAACGTATAGTTCCAATTGGAATGTTAGCCTCCCGCGCTAGCTGACTAATTAATTTCATCTGATAATCAATAGTTTAAAATAAATAACACAAGTATACAGTATACTTCATACTTGTAGGTTGTAAAAATACAGGTTAAATTTGTCAATAGAAATTAAACAGTAGATATCAATTATCTTTTTATCATGAAGACAGCATATTCAGACAAAGAACTTATAAAACTAGTACCCGGATTCACAAACAATTATACGACAATAAATGATCTCTCCATCCATTATGTTAGCGGCGGTACGGGGGAACCTTTAATCCTTATTCCCGGTTATCCGGAAACATGGTGGGCATATCATCATGTCATGCCCATATTAGCAGAAAATTACCAAGTAATTGTCGTTGAAATTAGAGGGATGGGCAGTTCGGATAAACCCGAAAACGGCTACGAGAAAAAGAACATTGCCAAGGATATCTATGAACTAGTCAAATATTGGGGCTTTGACAAAGTGTCTATTGCAGGTCACGATATAGGTGCACATGTTGCATTCAGTTTTGCCTGCAATTACCCCCAAGCAACCAGTAAACTGATTATGTTGGATACACCGCATCCAGACTCCAGTATGTATCAGCTTCCGATGTTACCTATCTTGGGCGCCAGTTATCTCTATCCATGGTGGCTAGCGTTCAATCAGGTGAAAGAGTTGCCTGAAAAATTGCTTGAAGGACGCATGTCAATCGTTATTTCTTGGTTATTCGATAACCTTTTGGTGAACAAAGATAGCATAAGCCAATTTGACAAGTCTGTTTATAGTGAACGTTATGACAATAAAGATGCTATCCGCTGTTCTAATGCCTGGTACCAGGCCTTTCCACAAGACATCAAAGACTATGAGAGCTATAATAAATTAGAAATGCCGGTTCTGGCAATTGGTGCAAGTGGCTACGACTTACTTCAGCATTCTTTATCAACGATTGCAAACAATCTAATACTTAAAAAAATTGAAAACTGTGGTCATTTTATTCTTGCTGAAAAACCAACTGAAACAGCTGGATTGATCAAAGAGTTTTTGGATAGCTAAATGACATTAACTCTCAACAAACTTTTTTTGGATAAATCCTTCTGCTAATTAATCGTTTACCAGTGTACTTTCCACTTTTTTAACGATAGAATTACAGATAAAAAACGTAAGTGAAACAAAGGCAAGAAGGTTTCTCAAACTACTCTTTTGTATAATTTGATTTTCCGGTTATATCAACCTGCTTACCTAAATACTTTGGTTTTCTATTTCTGATCACATCCAAGACGGCTTTTGTGACGGATAGCTTTTCTCTAAATGCATAGTATTTATACCCTGGATAAACTCCCCTATCTGCACTATAACCAAATGATTTGACGCCCAATTTATCGCCTAAATAGACGCATCTGTTTAGGTGATATTTCTGAGATACCAAGATTGCCGTGTCAACATTAAATATATATTTTGCACGGTACATAGTCGAGTAGCTATCAAATCCCGCATAGTCGATGTAAATCTTTGTGGTATCGATGCCATTTTTCTGGCAATATAACTTCATTACCGTAAGCTCATCGTATTCATCTCTTCCATTATCTCCCGATAGCAAAATCTTATCCACTTTGTGATTTTTATACAGCGAAATCCCGGCATCCAACCGATCCTTTAAATACCTACTTGGCTGATCGCCGTTTATGCCAGCGCCAAAAATGATGGCTACCTTAGCGTTGGGCACATCTTTAAGTTCGGTGAAAATCGCTCGTTCTGTACTGGAAGTTACTTTGCCGTTGGTTAGCACCACAATAACCAGGGCTACTAGACAAAGGATGATAACTGGTAAAACGAACTTTTTAATTTTTTTCATTAGTTTGACTTTCAACTGATTTAACATTGTTATTTATACCCAAATTTAGCAGCAAAACCTATGGGAAATTGAACCAATAATAATTCGCTGCGGATAAATTATCATTCGCAGGCATCTGCGGTTTTTTCGATATTTTTCAGATGGTATAAACTTTCTTCTACGAAGATGAGAAAAAAAGTTTCGATAGCAATAATAATGCAATAGCAATCCTTACTATACAACAACAAATAAAATTACTAATATTGGATATGAAAGGTCATATGTTTTCAAGTATTGGGGATGTAGCCGCTTGGTATATGTTTGTCACATAGACAGGTCCATTCAATAATTAGAACGGTCTTATCTTTTTTAATTGATATCTTTGCCGTATGAATATCGAAGACATCAGACAGCCTTTCCTCAAAAAATTTCCCGGAGATTTTTCCAATAATCCTACGCAGCGAAGTACACCAAAAGTTTTATTTGCCACGATTAAACCTGCCGGGTTTGAACAGCCTCAATTCATTGCTTTTAATGAGGGTCTTTCTGAAGAAATAGGACTAGGAAAATTTGAAGAAAAGGATCTGAACTTTCTGGTAGGATCTGACCTTCCTGACCATCTTCAAACCTATGCTACAGCTTATGCAGGGCATCAATTTGGTAATTGGGCAGGACAGCTGGGCGATGGCAGAGCTATTCTCGCGGGGGAAATTACCAATGCTGAAGGTAAGAAAACGGAAATTCAATGGAAAGGTGCCGGTGCGACGCCCTATTCAAGACGTGCTGACGGAAGAGCCGTATTAAGGTCTTCTGTACGCGAATACCTGATGAGTGAAGCCATGTATCATTTAGGCATACCCACGACCAGAGCGCTAAGCCTCGCCTTTACGGGAGAAGATGTTATTCGTGACATTATGTATAACGGTAATCCGCAATACGAAAAAGGAGCTGTAGTGATAAGAACAGCCGAGAGCTTTCTTCGATTCGGCCATTTTGAGCTGCTGTATGCCCAGCAGGAATATACCTTATTACAAGACCTGCTTGATTTCACTATAGAAAATTACTTCCCTGAAATTGTTTCTTCCAATCATCAGAAATATAAAGATTTTTTTGAAAACGTATGTACCCGAACCGCAGACCTGATGGTAGAATGGTACCGAGTAGGTTTTGTGCATGGCGTCATGAACACAGACAACATGTCCATCTTAGGTTTAACGATTGACTACGGCCCCTATTCCATGATGGATGAATATCATCTAAATTTCACCCCGAATACTACGGACCTTCCGGGACGGAGATATGCTTTTGGAAAACAGGCACAGATTTCACAATGGAATCTATGGAAACTTGCCAATGCACTTTTGCCGGTCATAAAAGATGAAAAATTTCTTGAAAATACGTTAAAGAATTTTGGCATTTATTTTTGGGAAGCTCACGACAAAATGCTCTGCAAAAAATTCGGATTTGATGGAATGAAAAAAGGAGATGAAGAGTTTTTCTCCAACTGGCAAGGCTTCATGCAGGACCTGGAATTGGATTATACTTTATTTTTCAATCAATTGGAGAAAATAGCGCCTAGTACAAATCTAAAAGAACATTTCAGCCCGGTATCCTACACTGTTTTGGATGAAGAAAAGCTCGGCAGACTTCAAGACTTCATCGAACTGTACCAATCACGGATTTATTCAAATACGATTTCAAAGGAAGAATCCCTGGGTTTAATGCAAACAACAAATCCAAAATTTATACTGAGAAACTACCTCCTTTACGAATGTATTGAAGAAATCAGCAATGGAAAAATGGAGATGCTGACCAAACTCACTCAAGCTTTAGAAAATCCATACCAGGAGCTATTTCCAGAGTATTCTCTGAAGCGCCCATCCAGCTACGACGATACAGCAGGCTGTTCAACGCTTTCATGCAGCTCATAGCAACAGCTATTTCTTGACTTTAATGCATTTATAGGGACTACAAAACTCGCTGATTTGAAGATTTTTTAAAAATGATTAAACTAAGTAGACAGCCAATAAGTACACTGGCCATTAGATAACACTCTAAGTGCATATCCTGATAATTAATTCCAGGTATATCAGCATCGGAGGTAAATTCAGCTCTTTTCAACAGATCACGTAGCTGAACAACCTTATATTTCAGATAGATCACTCTCATACCAAAAAATATCGATGCTGAACCAATGATAGTCAGTAAAGAAAGCACTTGATTTTTTGTCGAAGATATTTTGCAATAATTTCTAACAAACAGGTATAAAAAAGGAATAACCCCAAAAGAGAAAACGAAAATCAAGGTTGGAAAAATCTGTTGGGACAGACTTTGACTATCGTTAAATAAAAAATTCTCACCAATAATTTCATTTGTAAAAAAACTCAAAAACCAATCTCTCATAAAAAAGGCCAGGAGACACAAGGCAAGTGACAATCCGATAATAATTCCTTTCGTTTTCATACGTAATATGCGCTAGTATTTAATTTTTATTGTTTGAATTCAATCTTTGTCAATTCGGCATTCCAAAGTTTAGCATTTTTCAGTTTATTCTTTAGGAAAAAGACGATAAAATGGCTCAATTTCATAGTAATAGTGCTCAAATTAAATGTAACAAAAACATATACATTAGGTATTTTTAAATTTTACAACTATTGGAGTTTTCCATAAAAATACCGTACCCATGAAATTACAAACATTGATCGTCGACGATAACAAATTAAATCACTTTATACTTGATTTCTATTTGCGGGAAAATGGATCGTTTTCTCCTCCGATATCATTATATAGCGGATCGGAGGTAATTGAAAAATTAAAGGAAACAAGTACTATAAACGAAAATGTCCTTATATTTTTGGATATCAACATGCCTCAAATCAATGGATGGCAAGTATTGGATTTTATCGATCAATTTTATCTTAGGGACAATATCAGTGTTATCGTCCTCACATCAGAATCTTCTCCGCAAATAAGGGAAAGAGCATTCGCCTACACTAGTGTTATCAATTTTATTGAAAAACCGATCAATAAAGAGAAGATCCTAGAAATACTTCCCTAAATTCTGTTGGTGTCTGTTTTGTGATCTTTTTGAAAAATGCCAAAAAATTATTTGTCTCTGAGAAGCCCAAATTAGCGCTAATTTCTTTTAAAGTTAACTCGGGCCTTTTGAGGTATTCCTTGGCTCTTTCAACAATATAATTATCCAATATACTCTTGGGGCTTTTTCCGTAAACTTCTTTTGTTATCTTCGATAATGTCCTTTTACTTACCATAATTTCATCTGCATAAAAAGACATCCTCTTATTGATATTATGGTACATAACAATGGCATCAAAAAACTTATAGGCCCGTTCTTGATTATAGGTTTTCACGTTTAACTCCTTTTCGTTATTCCTGTTGAGCAGTAAATTATAGTGCAGAACTATATTTCCCAACATACTGGAAATAAACTTTTCCCCTAATCCATAGTCTTCATTTACCTGATATCTACGGATCATACTTCCCATATACTTCAGGTATTCCATTTCACCTTCGTCAAATTCGAAAGTAAATTCATCCCTTTCCCGATTATCAAAAAGCACACGGACAGTAGGATCTATAAGTAACACTTTATTAAAGAAAAGAATCTCCATGTCTGCCAATATCTCAATTTCAGAATCGTATTTTAATTCCACTATTTTCGCGATCTGTATATATCTATCCCGTTCCTTAATTAAAAATCTGGAAATGGACATCATCTCAAAACATTTTACATATTTTCTATATAGCTCCGGTTCTTTTAAAAGCTCAGAACCTGATATCATTAAATAATTTCCTATATGCATTAACTATAATTATTGTCAGGAATTTGTTGCGCGTTCTTTCGATAAAAAAATAATAAATTGCTTTTTATCAAAAACCTCTCCATAATTATTCTTTGGAAATTATTTTCATAGACTCTATTTTCAAATAACTAAAATTCAAACGATTCCTGGATAACACTATTTTAAATTGCCGCAGAACATGCGCTATATAAAAACATAGGAAGCAAGTTTTTAGAAAATACTTGCCTTAAGACAAGTATTCAAGGCTATTTATCCTGTAGTTTTATAACATTAACATTTCTTAATTATGCAAAGTGTGTTTCTCACTGTAACAATAAGTTGTCTTGTTCTATTCTGGCTGGCTGTGCAGCACAAACTCTCCGTAATAGTTTATATCACCTGGGCATTCATCATATCATTTGCAGCAATTGCAGGATTCTTCGTACGATTTCCCGCTTCTTTCGCCTTAACCTTATTAGGAACAGTGATAACAATCCTCTGTTGTTATAAGTTATTGGCACATTCAAAAATAAATATGTATTTACTTTTGGCCATCCATCTCTTACGTATTCCTGTGGAATATCTGCTTTTTGTTTTATTCAAAGCTAAAATGCTGCCACGGGAGATGACTTTTATTGGTTGTAATCATGATCTATTTTTTGGAATCACAGCATTTGTATTTTTGCTCACAGGAATTTTCTATCCTAAAATTTTCAATTTTCAGATTTTCAGGTTATGGAATATATTCGGTGTTTGTTCAGTTCTCATTGTTGTTATTCTAGGTATATTGTCGTCACCAATTCCTATACAAACCATAGCTTTTGATCAGCCCAATATTGCTATGCTACAGTTTCCTTATGCTTTATTACCCAACGTGATTGTACCTCTGGTAATCCTGTCCCACATTCTCCTGTTGAGGAATTCTATTACATCAAAATTCCAATAGCAGCACGACAATCTCCACGTTTGATTGCACCACGAAAAAAGTGTTTCATATTTTTTTTGTATATTATCTCACTATGAAAATAGTAGATATAACAAAAGAGACCTTAATCACGGCTCAGAATCAGGGCTACACCGTATTGATTACCAAGTTTAATTCTGATCCCTTATATCCTACATGGGTGATGGATAAGATAGAAAAAGACAAAATAGAATCCAACAAAAAAAGATTAAGCGAGAATTATCAATTATGCTATTCGATCAAAGAAGCTATAAATACGATTGATAGCCGGCCTTTTATCGGAAAATTACAGCTAAGCAATTAGCCCGCTGGTTGACTTAATATATAGGAAGGCTACAGTAACCAATATCAGGACTGTAGCCTTTATTTTTGAAACCGAATTGTGAAATATGATAGAATAATAGGTACGCATATTTCAGCTCCGAACTGCTTCAGGAAATTTGCTCATTTTTAATAACCTATAAAAAAAATAGATTAACTTTCCTTTGATAATTGTTACAAACATAAATGGATACAGTTTAATTTAATAAATCCTTCTTTTTACATGGCGTTGTCTTTACCTCTAATTCTTTTTAACTTTGATATTATAGTAGCACAGGGAGAAAAATCAGTTAAAAAAGCTAATTATGATCAATCAAATAAAAGAATTTAAGGAAAATGCGATTGCCCTGGAATTATTGGATAATTTTACCGAGACTGATGCTTTATTCATTGAACAGCTTTTCCAAAAAAAGCTCAATCAAGGTTATAAGCATGTCAACATACTCATCAAGGTAAAGGATCTGTCCGTAATGAAGCATATGGAATTAAAAGGATTCTTTGAGAGCGAGTTATGGGGCTTCAAACATTTTGGGAAAATAGGACGCTGTGCCGTTGTATCTCACTCCAAGTTTATGAAATCAATCGTCAATGTAGAAAATAATATCCTCCGTTTGTTCAATTCTGCTTTGGAAGAGAAATATTTTGATGAGACTGAATTAGACGACGCATTAAAGTTTATAACACCTCAAACCGGAGGCTGATACATCAATACACAAAGGGAATTAGCAAGTTTATAAGTCAGCGGCTTATTTGAAATTCTGTTTGGGTCGATTTTTCTCCTGTTGATCCAACCTAACTGTTTTTGATGGATCAACAGGAGAAAAAAACATAAACTTTACCTCAGAGGAAATCATAAGGATCGAAATGGAGTAGATTTGTGGCGGTGAAGATGAGCTAAAAATATGATCATAGCTAGCAATTATTCCTGGCGTCCACTATCTTTGGGTGCTTCCGACAATTGAGCGTTACCGTGTCCGTCAATCTTTTGTGCCGAGGCCATGGAAACAACCAGATCATTCAGCATGGAGCTTGCGGCCGTTGGCGAGTTGGGAAGTAAAACCAAATTGCTTCTACTATTGGCTCCAATAGCATTCAACGTGTCATAATGCTGAGTCACAACAATTAAAGCGGATGCTTCCTGGGCGTTGATATCGGCGGCATTTAGCATTTTTACAGATTCTTCCAGTCCTTTTGCAATCTCCCTTCTTTGGTCCGCTATACCCTGTCCCTGAAGCTTTTTAGATTCTGCTTCAGCTTTTGCAACGGCAACAATTCGTATTCTTTGGGCTTCAGATTCATATTCTGCAGCGGTTTTTTCACGTTCTGCAGCGTTGATTCTGTTCATAGCGTGTTTTACCTGTTCATCAGGATCAATATCTGTCACTAATGCTTTGATGATATCATACCCGTAGCTCTGCATCGCATCCTGCAATTCACTTTTTACGGCGATGGCGATATCATCCTTCCTGACAAAGACATCATCTAGTTTTGTTTTTGGAACTTCCGCACGCACAACATCAAAAACATAAGATGTAATCTGATTTTCGGGATTTTCCAAACGATAATAAGCGTCTTTTACATTGTCTCTGATAACCTGATACTGAACAGAAACTTTCATCTTAATGAAAACATTATCCAACGTTTTGGTATCAATTATGACATCCAATTGCTTGATACGAAGATTCAGGCGTTTAGCGATCTGATCCAAAAAAGGAATTTTTAAATGCAAACCAGCGTGACTTACTTTTAAAAATTTACCTAACCTTTCGATCACAGCCGCAGATTCCTGTTTTACTGTATAAAATGAAGCAAACAATGTAATGAGTCCGAAAAAAACTAGAATTCCTAAATATATCATAACCTTAGATTTAATATTGGTGATACACAAACTTACGTCTTTCCACTGTTATTCTACTACCAATTTTATTATTTTCTGGGAAGGATTGCTATTTCTGATGTCGGACCAGAAACTTGATAGTAGAGCAAAATCGTAATTAATATAGTCAAATCACAACTATACTATTTATTCTGGTTGGATGATGACATAGTGAATGAATTTAAATTCATTTTTAATACTTCTACGGATCCGGGAAATGGCCATTGTGATATCCTCCGTATCGAGGTCATCCTTAAAATCAATGATGAGCATCAGTATAACGTCCTCTGGAGACTGATAAGTAGATAAAATATTTTTTGTTTTTAAAACACAAATATCCTGTTCTACAAGTGCGGCAATTTTATTTCTTGTTTCGGAAGCTATCCCCTCGCCCATCAGTAAACTTCTACTTTCTCTAGCCAAAATAAAGGAAACGAAAACCAGCAATAATCCAACAATTATAGAAGCCAATCCATCTAATTCAGGGATCTTAAGTGAGTGGCTCAGTGCCATCAGGATCATGACGATAATAAGTCCCGCCACCGCTGCTCCATCTTCAAAAACGACAAGAAAACTGGATGGGTCTTTGCTTTTAATAATTGTGTCCCACCAGCCCAGCCCATTACGGGTTTTGTTAAATGCTTTTAAAGCGATTATAAAAGAAGTGCCTTCGAAAATAAGTGAAAGGATCAGAACAATATAATTCCAGAAAGGATCACCCATTAATTCTGGTTGCCGCATATGCGCAATTCCTTGATAAATTGACAATGCGCCACCAAGACCAAAAATGAGGATAGAAACTACAAAAGACCAAAAGTATAGTTCCTTCCCGTAGCCAAATGGATGCGATTTGTCCGGCGCCTTTTTACTTCGCCTCAATCCATATAATATTAACAACTGGTTAGCTGTATCCACAGTTGAGTGGATACCTTCGGAAATCATAGAGGAACTATTGGTAAATGATCCAGCGATAAATTTGGTCAGTGCAATCAATAGATTGGCGGCAAGAGCACTATAAATCGATTTTTTGTTATTATTCATTAATTAATAATCTTTAAAAAAACAATTTTGTTTATCATTAACACTTTCGAATAATTAATTACCAATCGCGCCCCTTTTTTGTTATCTGCATCATATGAAGTATAAGTACACTTTACATTTCGATATTGTAAAAATGAAGAAATATAACTTATAGCTATAGCACAATTAATACGCCTCAATAGTTTTTATTTGTTGCTGAAACAGCAATTTTATCTATAATTATTGATACAGATAACATCTTCCAACCACCTGAAATTCAATAAATATCGACAAAATATAGATCTTAAAAAATTGGTATCCGCTGCGGAGATGTCATTAAATCTCCACATTTTCCATTCTTAATTACATTAGTTAATTTTTCCATTTTCTATTTCTCTATATTTATACCGAAAATTACAGCTAGTGAAAAAGAAAATTGTGCTTATTCAGGATAATAAAGATATTCTGGAGGTAATGGAAGAGATCTTAGAAGATGAGGGATTCAAGGTAGTCCCCTCATTGACTACTGCTCCAATTGACAAAATCGAGGATATCGATCCTGATCTGGTTATCGTAGATGACAACATTAAGGGGAATAAAAAAGGGTCGAAAGTAATAAAAGAATTAAAGGACGATCCTCAAACCGAAGATTTATCTGCTGTATTGACATCCACGGCCAATAACCTGCCTCAAAAGGCAATAGAATGCAAAGCGGATGACTACATTGAAAAACCATTTGACATTGATCATATGGTTGACGTGGTAAAAAAGAATTCCTAATCGAACGCTGGCCTTATATCAACCCGATCTCACTTTGTCGAATGATCAGTTCTTTTTGGGCAAACTGCAATTCAAGCTTTTTCTTAAACTGTTTCCAATAAGAATGGTCAATTTCAGAAACCATGATCTCATAAATCACATGATCGTCTTTGATTTGCACGCTATTATTATCTTCCCATATTCCAACTACAGGGCTACGTGTATAGGCTGTTATCCCGCCAAAATCCTTAATTAATTGTTTGCTAATACTCTGATATAAGTGAGCTGAAAATGGTTTTCCCTCTTTATCATATAGTGGGATAAAAACTTCAATCTTTTTAATGGGCTGGCAGTTACTTTTAGCTTTTTCTATCGCCTTGCAAGCATCCTTTGCACTTAATATTTTCAAGGGCTGGAAATGTTTTCCCTCCTGTTTGTTGTAGTTAATAAAAAAATGTTGCAGTTCATCGAGAACAGTATCGGGCAATTGGGCTACTCGATGAATATTTCCGAAAACGGACGAAGCTGTGGGGACGACCAAAAATCGATCATTTTCAACCTGCACGCCATCTTTGCTTTGCTGTACTGCTTTTATCGCTCCGATAACGTTGCATTTCAATATACAGCCGGGGAAAGTTCCTTGTTCCGAAATAATAACGACATCTAGTGGATCCCCATCCTCTCCTACTGTGCCCGGAATAAAACCAAAGTCATAAGGAAAAACCGAACCAAGAGGTAAATATTTAGCTAGTACAAATCCGCCAGATTCTGGTTCATAATTGTATTTAGCATTTGATTTTTTAGGTGTTTCAACCGTACAAATTATATGTTTCATTCTATTTTCTAAAATGGTTTTCTGGCATTTAGTGCTAACTAAAAAAGATCAACTTTTAGCTTCGAACAGCAGCATTTGCAATTTGGTTTGTTATTTATATCGAAATTTTAGAAGCCTAATTTGTTATACGTCTTGTGTTATGTTTTCTCTACAGCCTCCAGATATTTTCTCCGGGCCAAACTGATAGACAACCGGATAGAACTAAAGACGCTACACATTGGTTTACTCTTAAAACTGAACGACTATGAATACTATTCTGATAAAAGACATCATACAACAACTACGGGATGTAGAGCATACAGATCTGTGGATCGATGAAAATTTTGAAAAAAAATTAGCTAGTGTGAATGAGTCAACCGCCTATGAGCGTCCTATCCCCGAGCTACACAGCATAGCAGAATTAATGTCGCATCTCATCGAATGGCGTAGGGAGGTAATGAGTCGCCTGAGTGGAAATCCCCGGGGACTTGAAATGAATGATGCAGCAAATTGGCGAACGAATAATGAACTCAAAATAAAAGGATGGGAAAAGCTTTTGCAAGACTTCTGGAACAGTCAGCAAGAAATTATCAACTTTCTTGAAGACAAAGACGATTCCTTCCTTGAACAAGTGTATGAGCATGCCGATCCCAATTTTCCATATAACCTTAAATATCTTCTGACAGGACTCATCCATCACGACTTTTACCACCTTGGTCAGATGGGTATTACAATTAAGTTTTTAAAGATAAAACATGCAGTAATATCATAAAGAAGGGCTGATCATATCATTTTTTTTGAACGATATTCTTTTGACTTCTGTTTACCTAGAAATCAAAACTCATAAAATCATGAAAAGAATATTTTTGACCCTAGCAATTGCATTTTCCATCGCCGCAGTCCAAAGTTGCGGCAATGCAAATAATGACAGTAAAAAAACTGCCGATAGTATCAATGAAGCTAAAGCACCAGAAAATATGGATGATAACGACATGGTGACAACACCTGTTGCTGTTAATGAAGATGATGCAAAGTTTGTTACTGAAGCAGCAAACGGTGGAATGGCCGAGGTAGAACTCGGAAAACTGGCGCAGCAAAAAGGACAGCATGCAGATGTAAAGGCGTTTGGCGAAATGATGATGAAAGATCATTCCGCAGCAAATGATGAATTAGCCACTCTTGCAAAGACGAAAAATATAACTTTGCCAGCTACTTTAGGTACCGAAGAGCAAAAATTAAAGGATGAATTATCCAAAAAGTCTCCCGGCGACTTTGATAAGTCTTATATCGAAGATATGGTCAAAGACCACGAAAAAGATGTCAAGCTTTTTGAGGACGCGAGTAAAAACCTTAAAGATGCCGACCTGAAAGCATTTGTAGATAAAACATTGCCGACGCTCAGAAGCCATCTTGAGCATGCAAAAAGTGTTAAAGATAAGTTGAAATAATAGTAACAGACAAGGGTCAACGTATGAATTGATCCTTTGTCTTTTCTAGATGCTCTAGCCACACTTGCACGTTATTTCTTCGGACTTAATCCGCCCCATATCCAGCGGCATGGAAACATTTTTTGCGCAATCAGCCCCTTAAGTTGTCGTATTTACACAGGATCTTCCTTGATAATTCTTCGCATTTTTGTCATGTAGAACTTATATAAATCAGTTATGAATAATATTCTCAAAACAAGCAATGTTTTTAAATCATTTCTATTTATCATCATGATGGCAACTGTAATGCAATCACATGGCCAACAGATCGAACCTTCTGTCAAAGGTTTAGTGCCCTTGAATGGTACCAAAGTATACTATGAAGTTTATGGCAAGGGTAAACCAATTGTACTATTACATGGTGCTTTTATGACCATCAGTTCAAACTGGGGTCAGCTAATACCTGAATTAGCCAAAAATAGAAAAGTTATAGCCATCGAATTGCAAGGACATGGCCATTCGCCATTTTCCGACCGAAAATTTGATCATGCAGTGCTCGCACAAGATGTGGCCGGCGTCATGGATTATCTAAAAATCGAAAATGCAACTGTGCTCGGATATAGCTTTGGAGGTGCTATAGCCTACCAATTTGCCATTCAATATCCGAAGCGACTAAATGAGTTGGTCATTATTTCTGCCACCTATAAAAGTGCTGGATGGATGCCAGAAATTAACAGTGCATTCAAGGGCATGAAACCAGAATTATTTGATAATAGTCCTATGCAGCAAGCTTATGACGCTGTTGCCCCAGACAAAACAAAGTGGACGAAATTTCTAGAGCAGATGATTTCATTGGCACAACGCCCATTTGATTTGGGAGATGCAAATATTGCCAAAATACCCGTCCCTGTCTTGATAATCGCTGGAGATAATGACGGTTTGGATAAAATCGAATTGGCTAAAACTTATCAGCTATTGGGCGGTGCAGTGGCTGGTGACTTTGGGCAAATGCCGAAATCTCAACTAGCAATCATCCCAGGGCAGAGCCATGTCAGCGTCATGAATCAGACAAAATCCATTTTAGGGTTCCTAAATGATTTTTTAAAATAAACTTTGATATTTTATGAGAGCATGAGATCACAATTCTTTGGGACTAAAATACCTCGGAAAGATTGAGATGGCATAAATGTCAATTAAAAAGATTATTTTAGGTTTTCATCAATCAGGCGACCAAACACATTCTTTAAATGGGAACTTTTATTGAAACCATCAAAAAATGCAGGCAGCCAATCTTGCAACAGATGATGTTGTTCATTTTTCTAGCGATGTTTACCCAATTGGCACATGTTACTACCCCAGCAATTAAAAAAAAGACACTGAATACAGTTAAAATAGTCTATTTCTATGCTACTGACTCTAAGCTGTCATCAAATTGGAAAAATCGATTGGAAAAATCGATTGGATCGAACACTGAAAGATATCTCTTCCTACTACAAAGATGAGTTTGAAAGTTCAGGATTCAAAAGTGATGGCATCCCTTTTGAAATGGACAATTTGGGTTATCGGTACCATCTGGTCCAAGGATTAAAACCGTCAAATGATTACACCATGAACTCAGGTGGAGAAATAGAAAAAGAAATCTTCGAAAAATTAACAGCTGTTATCAATCCGGGGGTAAACAAACTCCCTAAGGAAATAAATTATGAGTAAACTACTTCAGTCATATTATAAGAATGCAGATGTCCTATTTCTAGCAGAAGATCTGTTAGGTAAGGTTCTCTATACACAAAAAGATGGTTTGGTAATAGCGGGCCGAATTGTCGAAACCGAGGCTTACTTTGGAGTTCCGGATAAAGCATCGCATGCTTATAACGGCAAGAGAACATCGAGGACTAAACCAATGTATCGGGAAGGTGGTGTAGCCTATGTATATTTATGTTATGGAATTCACCATCTTTTGAATATTGTCACATCAGTTGCAGAGGATCCGCAATGCGTTTTAATTAGAAGTATTGAACCACTGGTTGGTGTGGATGTGATGGCATTGCGAAGACAAATACCACCGGAAAAACCTTCGTTTTCGAATGGCCCGGGGTCCGCGGCGAAAGCTTTAGGAATTGATTCTTCATTTAACGATGTGTTACTTACCGGTGATAAAATTTGGATTGAAGATCAAGGATTGAAATACAGCTCTTCGGAGATTGGAAAGGCCGCGCGGATAGGTATTGCTTATGCTCAGGAACACGCCATGCTACCATTACGCTTTTTTGTAAAGAACAATAAGTATTCAAAAAAAGGATAAACCTGTATAAAAATTGTTTTTTTATTCTTTGACTTATTGCATATTAGCTCCGGATAAATTAACCTTTTTAAACTCGTAACAATTATTACCATGGAAAGACCTTATGAAGGTATTGGAAACATTGACCAAACGCCAAACGGATACCAAATTACCATACCGGCAAAAAAACATATACCTGTCATCATGTTCCTTAGTTTGTGGCTGGTAGCATGGTTTGTTGGATTAAATTTTGTTGGTTCATCCTTCTTAGTGGACTTTTATGATAAAGGAAATAACGGATTAGGATTTGGCAGTTTATTTACCCTAATCTGGTTAGTCTTCTGGATAGCAGGTGGTCTATTTGTGATTAAAACGTTGATGTGGTGTTTAATTGGAAAGGAAATTTTCTTAATAGATCGCGAGCAAATAAGTATCAGCAGAAAAAATGATGTATTTTTCAGAACCAAGATATATGATCTAAGGGAAGCAAAGAATTTTCATGCTGAGGAAGAACCTTTTGAATTTGCTTTTTGGGGTCGCAGAAATGATTTGTCGCTGTTTAAAAATAGAGGTTCTATTCGATTCGAATATGGCTTTAAAACCATAAGGTTTGCTAATGATATGGATCAAGCTGAAGCAAACCACATCTTAGAAAGATTAAAATCATCGGGTTATCTGAACTCAACCAATTTTAATTAAATAAATAGGCATACGAATGATAGTGCATTATTTCTGAACCTTCAGACGGACGCTCTGTTTTTCTAATATCTTTCTGAATACCACAAATTCTAAGATTGTACAGGAAACATAAATAATTGAAAAGATCAACAGCATTTTTAGCGGATCAAGAATCATGTTATATTCATACATCCCCACCAAAATGTAAACGGTCACTAAGAGCAAACAAATAGCTGGTATTCCCGAGAAAGTTAACAATGATAATACTTTATTATTCCTAACTTTTTCGATATGATTTAGAAAAAGTACTAAAGAACACAACCCCATTGCTGCAAGATAGACCGCTGAGAAACCAAGATTGACCACAATATCCAAAATAACAATAATAGTCTCCAAAAAACCTGTAGATTCTGTATCTGTGTGTGCAATGATCAGTCGATATACGATAAATAGTAATACACTTAGCAGTATATTAACCAGCCAGAATCTAAATATAATTTTTCTCATTTCCTATTTTTTTAGCTGTTCGTCCACGTTGAATTATTTACACCATTTTCGGCTCTTCTTACTTGCCTATTGGTTTTACATACTAACCATGGGTTCAAGGCAATCACCTGGGACAAATTTATTGTTCCCCTCGTCTATCAGGTAGTCAATCTCCTTTGTTCTAGACTTGTACAGCAATCTAAACTTTCGTGTTTTAAATTTTTCTTTTTTTTCGGGAGTAAAAACAAGCATATCGTTTTGTATCTTGTAACTTCCATTGACAAATTGCATTTTCCTTTCTTCCAAAAGAACATAGCCACTCTTTGCCGCCGCTTCTTTTTTGATTGGATCGTAACTGTAGGAAGTAATAACCATTCTGGCATTGTCTCCTGCCCAACCATATTCCAATAAATTCTCATTGACAAATAAAAGCGAGTCCTTCATTTCTTCGGTGTTATAAACAAAACATCTTTCTGAAGAGACGAGATCAAGATCCTCAATTCTTTTTGCCTCCGGCGGACGTGTTGGATTCTCAATTTTTGGGAATGGATGGTTTGTTTTACCTGATTTTTTTTTCTGTCCGAAACATAAGATATTGGCCATAATCATTAGCGCCAGAATAATAATTTTTCTCATATAATTTGATCTTTTACAATTGTTGCTATTCTATGTTTCCTATGCTTATAATTTCCAGTCTTAACGCATGCATTTTAACGATCGAACTCTTTTGATCGAAAAAAAGATCAAAAAGACGGAAAAGCCTATAAATATTACTGTTTGAAAAGCGAACCACACAGGCTGATTCTCCCACAATATTGTTGTCTCCCCCCCAATTCTGCTAAAGCTCAAGCGGTAAGTACCTTTGATGATTGCCTCAATTACGATAAAGAGACTCGAGCCTGCAAGTGTCAAAAGAAACATCAATAAACCTAGCTCTACGATACAGGTACTTATGTACAGGACGGTATCCATCCGTCCTTTCCAAACCCCACTTCTACAGACAAAGGCGATAATTGATGATAACAACATCAAAACGGCTCCAATAATTAGAATAACAATTCCTACTAACAATATGATCGAGAACACCGCTATTATATTCATTAGAACTCCTTCAGCTGTTTCTACAAAGGTACCACCTTATCCTCAAGGAATAATGTACGAATATAAACTCTACCCCAGCGAATAATAACTACTCTGCTATTCAATAAGCGAATAGTAATAATCTCATGCCAAACCTTCAGCTTGCTCAACGTTAACTTTTAATTAACACCTCACACAAATGAAGCAGTTAAAATCCTCCCATTTTTATACCTCATACGGATAAAGCATAGATAAAGCACAGATATAGTACGGATATAGTACTAAGTCGTTATAAGGTTTTTGTACTATAACAGTGCTTTAAACGTACTTAGAGCGTACTAGATCACCTATAAAAATGTCTATTTTTTATATCGAGTTCCATATTTAAAATTTAACTTAAAAGAAACAACAGACTATTATAGTCAGTTCTTTTTGGGGGAAATAGAGACTAATCCAAAATTCTTTGGTAATGAATAGTAATTGTAGCCAAAATTATTATATTGTGCTATAGTGTGGAATAAAATTTAAATCATCCTAATCTATTGACTGAATACCCAAAAGCAATTAAGTTCAAATATTCATGGCGGAAGTACCAACTTCGCGTGCTGGAAGAATTACAAGCGCACCTGAACGATGGACATTTACATGTGGTGGCTCCTCCCGGCTCTGGTAAGACCGTTTTAGGGCTTGAAGTTGCGATCCGCATCAATAAACCAACGCTAATTCTTGCACCGACACGCGCTATCCGTAACCAATGGATACAACGGTTCTGTGAACTTTTTCTTCAGACAGATACCGTACCCGACTGGATATCTAAAGATATTCGAAATCCCAAATTTATGACCGTTGTGACCTATCAGGGATTGCATGCTGCCTGCAATGATCAGAATGTAACGAGGAATGATTCAAACCTTGACCGTATTCTACGTGGATTGCAATTACAAAAAATCGGTACAATCGTCGTCGATGAGGCCCATCATCTTAAAAATGAATGGTGGCATACGTTAATAAATATTAAGAAAAAACTGAAGCCCATAGTTGTCGGCTTAACCGCTACGCCGCCCTATGATGTCACTCCAACAGAATGGCAGCGCTACATGGATCTCAATGGACCCATAGATGCAGAAATTTCAGTCCCCGAGCTTATCATTGAAGGGGATCTATGTCCACATCAGGATTATATCTATTTCACTTCCCCAAGCCAAAAGGAAACACAGTTTATTAAAGATTACAGGGAAAGTATGCATAAGCTGTTTAAAGAAATAAGCAAGGACGAAATCGTGCTCCAAGCGATCCAAAAACATCCGATATGGCTGGACCCGACTGCTGATCTAGACTGGGTATATAATAACTTAAAATTTTACTCAGCTTGCTTGATTTTTCTACATGCCAACCAGATTCCCATTCCCGAGCTCCATCTAGAGATCATCGGTGGCAAAGATTTCAAAATACCTGATCTGGATTATGAATGGATCGAAATTCTACTTGATTTTTACCTGCACCGGGAGAAAGTACATTTCAATGCATTTGAAGAGCATCGAAATATGCTGACAAACAGATTACAACGGCACGGTGCACTTGAAAAAAAACAAGTGAACTTTTCCCAAAATAGTCGTATCCGGCAATATTTAACGTCAAGTATCAGTAAAATGGAATCCATCAAGTCGATTGTGGATTTTGAATACGACAAACTAGGCAAAGATTTGCGCCTGGTCATCCTCTCGGACTTCATACGGAAAGAATTTTATGTTAACAGCACGCTCAATGACCTTGAATTGAACAAAATAGGTGTTATCCCTATTTTCGAAAAATTAAGACGCGAAAATAAAAACAACAAGAAAATCGGGGTCCTTACAGGTTCTATAATCATTATTCCAGCCGACAGTTATCCAGCATTTAAAACCACTTCAGCCAAATACGGTGTGTATGACACCTACGCCAGCCCTGTTCCTTTTGATCCTAATTACCTTTCAATAAATCAGACAGAGGGACTTCAACATAATATTGTTCACATTGTCACCCAGCTATTTCAGGCGGGAGAAATCGAAATCTTACTGGGAACCAAGTCTTTGCTGGGCGAAGGCTGGGACGCTCCGGCAATCAATTCACTGATTCTAGCGAGTTTTGTAGGCTCATTTGTACTTTCCAACCAAATGCGGGGGCGGGCGATTAGAGCTCAACTAGGTAATACGAACAAAACGGCAAACATATGGCATTTGGTGTGCGCTGATCCAACCTCTGCCACGGGTGGAGATGACCTTAAATTATTAAAACGACGGTTTAAGAGCTTTGTCGGCATCTCACTTCGTCAAGAACCTGGAATTGAGAATGGTATCGGCCGTTTTGATCTACCCGAAAATATAAACAACGTTGGTGAAATCTCAAAGAAAAACGCTGAAATGCTTGAATTTGCAGCCAATCGAGCGGACCTCAAGCAACGTTGGAATGTTGCGCTTAGCAAGGGAGTAAATCTCGTAGAAGAGATCAAAATACCTTTTGACGAAGAACAGGATTATCCACGCGTTAAAGCACTGTATCTCAACAAAACAATTAAAAACTTGTTAGTGACAGTGGCTGCAGCCTGGCTTAGTTTTGGACTTGATCATGTACAAGGTTTTATTCAAGCACTAAAAAATATGCAGAGCTTGAGAGATCTTTATATGTACATGGCGGGCTTGGGAGCGATCGGCATGTTGCTTTTCGGCAGAAAGACCATTAAATCACTACATATATATCTAAAATACAGAGATATTTCCAAAGATCTGAAAAAAGTGAGCCATGCGCTTTTAGCCGCCTTGCTAAAAGCCCATATTATACGTGCCGATCATGAGGAATTGCGGGTGGAAACGCAAGTCGACCGATCGGGATCTGTTTACTGTCATCTGGAAGGGGGAACCACTTTTGACAAATCTATCTTCATCAATGCACTCTCCGAAATTGTTGCGCCGATCGACAATCCACGCTATGTGATTGTTCGAAAAAACACTTTTGCCTTTTTTGTAAAGCAGGAAGATTATCATGCGGTTCCTGAAGTTCTGGCCCGTAAAAAAGAGCTCGCCGAATATTTTAGCAACCAATGGAAGCAACATGTAAGTAACTGCGATTTAATCTTTACAAGGTCAATTACAGGTAGAAAATTAATTTTAAAAGCCCGAGTAAAATCATTGGCGGCTCAATTGGAAGAAAAGGTACAGCAGGTCAACAAATGGCGATAATGCTTTCTATTACCTCGGTGCGTAGTTTTATAGCCCTATTGCGAGAGAAAAACTAGTCGAAATCAATTTAGTAGTTTTAAAATCTCAATATCCTCGGGTTCGGTTTTTGGAGAAAAATGCTTTATAAGCTTGCCGTTTTCATCGATTAGATACTTCTGAAAATTCCATAAGACAGCGGAACTTTCTACACCATTTAGGCTTTTATTGGTCAGCCACTGATAGATAGGTGCCTGCTGCTTCCCTTTGACATCAACCTTTGCTGCCATCGGAAAGGTTACTCCGTAATTGCGTTGACAAAAGGCTGCTATTTCTGCGTTCTTGCCCGGTTCTTGATCTAAAAAATCATTGGAAGGAAAACCCACGATGATCAATCGATCACTGAATCTTTTGTATAAACGTTCAAGTCCCTCGTATTGCGGCGTAAACCCGCATTTGGAAGCCGTGTTTACAACCAGAATCTTTTTGCCTTTAAATTGAGCAAAATCAATCGTTGCACCATCCAGGCCCCTTACTTTAAAACTATATATTGTATCTGATTTTAAAGCTTTATCTATTTTAACGTTACCGTTAGTGAATAAATAATAAGCTATACCTCCGACAACTGCCGCCACAATGAATAAAATAATAAGAAGCATTTTTTTACTTTTTTTATGAATCATCCTAATAAGCTAAACCGCAATTCTAACCGCATCATGTTATTTAGGCCGACGTATATCGCCCTGGCTTTATCATAAGTTGCATACGATGCCTACGTCGACCAAAACAGTACAAAGCAAAAGTATCGCGATGTACCAACGAACCTTGCGATCAGCGTCGGCTACCTTTAAAGTTACTAAAGAAAGGTTGAATTTGGAAAAGTTAAAACCAGTCGTTTCCGTAGTCTCGAGTTATGTTTTCTCTTGAAGAAGCAAACAATATGGGCTTAATTATGTATATTACAAGGTCTTGATGGTCGATTTCTTCTTGACTTCAACTGTTTCTTTTTTTCAGTTGGAGACAAAAAGTTCACTTGGACAACCTTCATACAATACGAATAAATTAAACTTAATATAAACCTCAATCAGATTTTCTATGAAAATTACGTTCACATTTATTCTTATCATGTTCACACAGATCCTATTTGGGCAGCGGTCTTTAACACCGTTGTGGCAATCGGATACCACCCTAAGATCGCCTGAATCCGTTTGGGTAGATTCTAAAAACAAAGTGCTCTATGTGTCAAATACGGTCGCTTTCGAACCGAACGCAACAGCTTTCATCAGCAAACTAGATATGGACGGAAACTTTATCAAAAGAGATTGGGTTACTGGACTCAATGCTGTATTGGGCATAGGAATCCACAAAAATAGGCTCTACGCTGCAGAAGCATTTTCTAAATCCATTGCCGTAATCGATGTGGATAAAGCAAGTATCATTAAAAGAATTCCCATCGATGGCGCCGAGCTGCTCAACGACATTACTGTAGACGCCAAGGGGATTGTCTATGTGAGTGATACACGACATGGAAAAATCTATCGTATTGAAAATGACACCCCTACGCTATATGCCGAAAATCTCAAAGGTGCAAACGGGCTGCTGGCTGTCGGGAAAGATCTATATGTCCTGTCAGATGGAGCGCTTGTTAAGATAGACCAGGATAAAAAAACCGTTATATCAAAAGGTATGGAAGGTGGTTTGGATGGCGTCGTACAGATCAAACCCAATGAATTTATAGTTTCTGGCTGGCAAGGACTGATCTACCATGTCAAATCTGACGGTTCAAATACAGTATTACTTGAGACACGTGAAAAAAAGATAAGTGCGGCCGATATCGGGTATGATAAGTCTTCAGGGATACTTTATGTACCTACCGTCAGAACGAATACTGTTCAAGCTTACAAACTGGACTAGCTGATCTAAAGACGGCGTTAATCATTAACAAAAAAATTAAATGCTCAGCTATGGAATTCCTTTTGGGTTTTCAGTACACCGACTCTGAGGGTAGCAGATCGGATCTAAATAATAGATCCGATCTGCTGTTTGAAATACTAAAAACTACTCCTCTTTTTGGTTTTTAATCGCTTCTTTTACGGCCTCTGCACCTTCGGCAGATTTAGCTTTTATTTCATCTTTATACTTATCAACTTCATCAGAGACCTTATCAGCGACATGCCCCACTGTCTCACTAACTGCGGATGATACGTGTTCAAACTCTTCTTTTACCTTGTCAGCTACTTCTTCATACTTATGCTTTGCCTGTTCTTTGAGATCCCTCGTCTTCGCCTTGATTTTTTTTCGCGTTTTTTTTCCACTATTCGGTGCAACTAACAAACCGACCAATGTACCAAGTGCTGCTCCCGCCACCATGGCGAGAAGTAATCCCGTTGAATTATTTTTTCCGTTGCACATCTTTATTTTTTTTAAACAATCGTAATTAAGCATATATTTTAAAATGATTATGTGTTAAACTGCTACAATTGCTAACAATAAAATCAAAATATTAGTTTGTCATATTTTAAATAACGTGCAGCGATCGATATCATATAATTTACTTTTATATTATTTCGCTTTCTGCCCTGCTGTTGATTTTTCTTCTGTCGGATAAGGAGTGTTTGCCCAATATTGACCCGATATGGGAAAGGAGTACCAGTGCTTTTCGGTTAATCCAAATTTACCTCCATTTTGACATCAAGCGCTTTGCTGGTCGCCTTCAACACATGATCAACCCAGATACATAACATCGACTGTTTTCCGGGTTTGTCTTGATCCCAGTCGTTTTTCCAAACAATGTCAATCGTTTTCCCATGATAATCTAAGTTTCCGAGATAAAAATAATCCATTTTGCCTGCGGGTATAAGTGGCTGAACCTGAAAACTGTTGTGATGCGTCCCCTTAAACCCAATGAGATCTGCAATGATGATGTCTGGATAGGTGGAATGAAAGTAATCATTTTGCCCTCCAAATTCAAGGCCGTTACTTGGGATATACCATTCACCGATATTTGGATGGGCATAACCGTGAAGTCGTGTAAGCTTCATAATTTGTTCATAGAGGATCTCTTTGTCCCTTGCAGTAATTTGATTTTTATAGTTTCTTAAATAATTGCCATATGCTTTATATACAACCGAATTTTGAAAAGGCCAGCCCCTACCATTCCAGGCATAAGCCTGTTCATTATAATAGGGATGCTGTCTTTCTGCGGTGGTCATTCCTTTATGATGATTAAATCCTTTTTCAGAGGTAAACATTTCCCAGGCTACTTCATACTTTTTATTCTCCCGACTAGGTATCATATTGAAATACCAGGGTGTGTAACCAACTGACTCCCTTACCCTAGCCTCATAATCTCTAGCCCCATAGGCATTATCACCGGCGGAGAAACTATTGAAAAATCCATCATCTGAATTCCAAAGTGTCTTGAGAAACTTTCGTTGAATTTCTGTCGATTTAAACTTATAATAGTTTACTTTTTCTTGTACTTTAACGGAAGGGTTGTTTTGTTGTTCCAAAGCATACAGATGGTATAGCGATTGATTGTTTCCATAGGAATAGCTTCCGACGGAAGGTCTTACAAGATAAAAATCGGGATAACCTTTCGTAAAAGCCAATGGATAATCCTTTCCCTGTGTCGTTTTTTCCGCTTTGTCGGTTGTCCCCCAACCAAGATAAAGCTCTTTCCAAGTGCTATCGGTATAAATTTCATAGGGGCCTTTACTCTCAATTAAGCCCAAAACCGCCGAAAGACTAAATTCCATTCCGTCATAGAGATCCAGAATTTTATACATACCATCGGTCTTGGATCCTGGACTTTTTACCGTAAACAGACTATCCAGGAGATGCTGGTGATTTTCCATCGCAGGAAGTATCTTCTGCATCCATGTATTATCAGGGTGAATTTTCAAAAACGATTCAATACCATCAATCATCCAACTGGAAAAATGAACACTTTCTGGTCTGCTAAGATGGGTCAAAAAGTTTCCATTCTCTCTTTGATTTAATATGGAAGCCGATCCCAGCATAAAATATTCTGCATAGGATTGGAGGTATTTAGGATCACGGAGCCAACGTACATCATAAAACTGGTGAGCTGTCGGACAGGTAATAGCCCCACTTAAAGATCCCCAGGCGGGGTATCCAAAAAACTCTGTAATGACCCAGTAATTTTTTGTATCCTGCGCATCGTAATAATTCCGTAGATGCTTGCTAATCATCCACCAGCGGTAATTATAAATTCTACGCAATGTATCATTGGAACTCTCAAAATAGGGAATATTGTTGACCAGAAATTCTTTATTGTTAGACGCATCATATGGGCCATCCGATTTTGGTCTGTGCTCGTAGGAATTGAATTCATCTATATTTCCCATCAGATTGGTCCTAGCAACGTCTTTTAATCGGTTAAGTTCATGCTGATACACCATTTCCCGCTTAGTTGAACAGGAAAAAAGGAAAATCAGTGGTATAGACACCGCACTGACTAAAAAAGAGGCATGTAGGAAACCGCAACTATATTGTCTTTTCATATGGTCTAATCGAATAGAACTCTTTCAACATTGATTTGCCAGGGTTTATAGGATAAAATCAGCTCCAATCCGGAGCAATCAATTGTAGGTTCATCAACTTCTGTTGTCGCAGCGTCTAAAGAAAATGAAGAAATTCATCGACTTTATGGCCTTAACCCCATATGCTATATGAATATCGCAAATCAACGCTAAAGCAAATAAAGAACGAATCAACTGATTATTTTTGACAATTAATAATTGTGGAACAAAACAGAACACTATTGATACAATAAATCATACAGCGACAGAATTTTATTCCCATTTTCACATAAAAAAGTATGTTTTTCATATTTTTTCTACCTCTATTCTAAGGTACATTTGCTCAATAAGTAAACTTAATCAAAAGAAGTAATTGCTATGATGAATGGAGATACCTATCCTATCATTTAAAACTTCGTAATTGATTTGATAAGAATACTGGAAAAAATCCTACAATACTACAATGAAAAACATCCTGTGGAGCGACAATGTCGTTCCACATTTTTTAATCTGCCAAAACATTTCGTTGTCCTAACTTGCTTTTTTATGTCACAAATTCGAATGCAGGAAGCAATCTTATCTCCAGTGATCGATTTAATCTTAATGAAAAATTAATTTCCCTTCAATATAGTACTTTTATAGTGGACCCCTTATCTTAACAAACAGGCAAGTTTATCTACTAAACTTGCCCATTGTGCTGTTAATAATCCGTTTATAGATTGTTTCTCAGATAACCCTGAAAGTTATCTTGGAATTGTAGACCGTTCCCTAATCTATATTTACTTAATTTATTATGGAGTGTTAGTCCCCATAATACAAATTCAATCAAAAAATGGAGATCTTTAGGCGTTGCTTCCGGTTGATATTGCTGAATTAAAGCATGGATAGGTGTCACTTGATCCAAAATTCGCTTATATTCGGTATCACTAAGCTCATCCGATAATTCAATACCCTCTGATTCTGAAAACCAGCGAACAATATCATCGTAAGGATAACGTTCGTTTTCTCTTTCCAGCTTCTCAATTTTAGGAAATAAGACTGGAAAAAGGTTTTTGACAGCATTTTCAATCAGTTGCAATGCAACCGTATCGGCCCCCTCCTGCTCACCTTCATAAACAAGCTCAACTTTACCCGTTATCGCTGGTACAATGCCCATAAAATCACTTAACCGGATGGATGTTGTCTGTGCGCCGTTTTTAAGCATGCGCAATTCGGCGGTACTTAATAGGTTTTGAAAAGCCGTTATGCTCATACGAGCGCTCACACCACTTTTTTCATCAACATATTCACTATTTCGGGCTTCAAAACTTATTTGCTCAATCAACTCTCGAGCCAATTCAGGGACATATATCTGTTCCTTCTGAGCCGCTTCTAGATTGGCCTCTTGCGCAGTAATTGCCTTTGCTATCTCAACTGATGCTGGATAATGGGTAAGTATCTGTGATCCTATACGATCTTTTAGGGGTGTCACTATACTTCCTCTATTGGTATAATCTTCCGGGTTCGCAGTAAATATAAACTGCACATCTAAGGGTAAACGCAGCTTAAAACCACGGATCTGAATATCTCCCTCTTGTAAGATATTGAAGAGTGCCACCTGAATTCTCGCCTGAAGATCAGGCAGTTCATTAATAACAAATATGGAGCGATTTGCTCTTGGAATCATGCCAAAGTGAATCACACGATTGTCTGCATAGCTCAATTTTAAATTTGCTGCTTTGATCGGATCCACATCACCGATCAAGTCGGCTACAGTTACATCAGGAGTGGCAAGTTTTTCAGCAAAACGATCATTTCTATGAAGCCAGCTTATCGGCGTTTCATCGCCTTTCTCCTTTAATAGCTCCAGGGCATAACGTGATATAGGATTGTACGGATCATCATTAATCTCTGAACCCTGTACCACCGGAACATATTCGTCCAGCAGATTGACCATAAGTCTAGCTAAACGTGTTTTTGCCTGACCACGGAGACCTAGAAAATTAATATTGTGCTTGGAAAGAATAGCTCTTTCAAGTTCTGGAATAACTGTATCTTCATAACCATGTACACCGGTGAACACTGTTTCACCTTTCCTTATTTTTGTAATCAGATTCTGACGCAATTCTTCTTTTATTGTTTGAGGTTTATAACCCGAAGTTTTTAATGCACCAAATGTTGTTATCTTCGTGTAATCCATATATTCTTATCGTATTCTTTTTTTACGGTTTTCTTCATAATCCTCAAAAATCATTTCACCTAGATTTCCAAGTCCTGTATAATAAGCTTTCCCTTGATTTGAAGCTGTAAATTCGTCGACGAATTGCTGCAGATAAGGATCTGAAGCAATCATAAAAGTGGTAATAGGTATTCCCAGCTTTCGAGCTTGCGCCGCCATACTATAGCATTTACTGGTGATAAACGGATCGAGCCCCATAGGATTTTTATAATAAGTACCGTCTGGCATATTTAAACAGCTCGGTTTTCCATCGGTTATCATAAATATCTGCTTATTCGCATGGCGTTTCCGCCGTAGCAAATCCATCGCTAATTTTAAACCCGCGACCGTGTTGGTATGAAATGGTCCAACTTGCAGATAAGGCAGATCTTTTATCGCAATAGGCCAGGCGTCGTTGCCGAACACGATAACGTCAAGTGAATCTTTCGGATAACGTGTCAGAATCAGTTCCGATAAAGCCATTGCGACTTTCTTTGCAGGTGTAATCCGATCCTCTCCATATAAAATCATACTGTGACTGATATCAATCATCAACACTGTGCTCATCTGCGATTTAAACTGGGTATCCTCAACCACCAGATCATTTTCCGCTAAAGCAAACTCGCCTACCCCGTGATTGATCTGCGCATTTTTTAAGCTCTCGGTCAAAACTATTTTTTCTAGGCCATCTCCATACTGATAGTTCCTGAAATCGCCCATATTTTCGTCACTGCGTCCTTGGTGGTTGGTTTTATGATTGCCCGACCTTCCTTTTCGCATTTTTCCAAAAATTTGGTCCAAGGCATGCTGCCGCAGCGCCTTCTCCAGCTTCGAGGTAATATCCAGCCCACCCTCACCAGTAGATTCCAGCCTTTCTCTGATATATCCTTTATCCTTCAAATCCGCTATGAAGTCGTCTATTGTATAATCTGGGGTCGTGAGTTTAAACTCTTTATCCAATTGCCTTAACCAATCAATGGCTTCATCGAAATCACCTGAAGTATGGGTAATCAGTTCTTTGAAAATATCAAATAATTTATCAAAAGGCGTTTGAAACGGCTCGTCATATTGTTTGAAGAGAAAACCTTTATTTCGTTTCGTGCTTTTCATGCATTCCTTTCTTAGTAGTAAGAAGCAATTCAAATCCTGCTATCGGTTGCTCCATAGGATGAATTTACGAAATAATATTCCTTATGTAAGCGATATTCCTTTTTGCATAAAAAAACTGGCTGTAGTATGACGAATAGGCTGGATATGCGTTTGCATATTCCGCTCGGGACTAATTTTCAAATGCTGCTTTTGCGATTTCCCGTGTTATTTCCCGAAAAGCCACAAAGAGTACAAACTCTTTGTGGCTTTTTGATTTTGTTATGCCAAAGAATATGAAATTATTTCAAATAGCATTCAGTTTAATATTGTAGTTCCAAAGTTGGTTTATTGCTGGCAGCTTCCCTACTACTAAAAGACATATCATTTGTCGACGAAGCAGCACCTGCATTTAAAAATAGAAAAGATACTTTGCGATCAGTCCCAGTCAGCAACCTATTGATGGCAGATGTGACATCTATGGTCTGTAAACCGATCCCCGAAACGGCAATCTTGCCCACGAGTACAGTATCCATCGGTGCATTGTTCCAATTAATACTATTTTCCAACCAAGATGTGGTGTTGGTTGTATAAATGTTAATGGTTCGTTGTGATGCCGTATTCACTCCCGCAACATACATTTTCAACTTCGCCGAACTGACTTTCGGTTTAGTGATCATCGCAAGATCAAATTTAGTGTATGCTTTACGCGAATAGGAAGCAGCATCAGATTTGACGACAAGATCAGCTGTAGTACCATAGTTTGTGCTGGCATAAGTGCCATTACGGACATAGGCATCTGCAAGAGAGCTCCCCGCGTTAGCAATAACAGCATGCTGAAATGCCCCTACATCCGGATTGCCGGAAGGCAATGTACTGCCAGCGAAATCTTGTCCACCATTATTATTAATAAAAACACCTGCATTGACGACAGGAGAACCTGCACCAACGTCATACCCTTTTGCAGCGTCAAGCCCGTTGCCGCCTATAGGACTAACAAATACAGGATCCTCATAGAAATTATTGCTACGCACTGTAGTTCCCCAATTTAACGCCGTAAATGTGCTCGACGGAAATAAACAATTATTGTTAAACTTCAATCCATTATCTGCTTGGGTAGACAAATTATTTATGCTAGAAGTAGTATAAAAAATATTGTTTGAAAAGGTAGCATATGGTTTTCCTGAACTCACACCATTCATAACATGAAAGAGACTGCCTGCTGGGTTTTTGATATAGAAAACATTATTGTAGATTTCACGGGAATCGTAGGTCGTTTTTTCGATCAAAAAAAGTTTCTTTAGCCTCGTTGTACCGATATCATTGACAGAAACATTGTAACGGACTTTAATATTTTTAGCTTGATTCATAAAAAGCATAAAACCACCGTTGTTATCGTGCGAATAATTATATTCGAAGATATCTCCATCAGTTACCGAATTGGTATCATACCCATCGGCATCAAAAGCGACACCATCGTTGGCACCTCCACCAGTCATACCATAAACTTCATTATAAGCGACAAGCGTATTCAAACTGCCAATTGTCCAAATACCGGCATAATTTTCCGATCCCGTATTCATACAAGCTTTATAAACGGTATTGTGTGTAATCTTACTTCCTCCTGTTACTCCAGACATAACAATACCATCACCATAGATATATTCTATCAGATTATTATCGATAACAATATCTTTTGATCTTGCCGCCATAGCTCGGTCTCCGGTTGTCCTTATCCCCTCGACAGAGCAATTAGCAACATGGCAGCTCTGCACCGATGCACCATATATTTTACCATCTAAAATAATCCCACCGGAGCTCTTGTTATAATTGGTCTGTCCATCAGCAGCGCCGTTCACATCATGCACATAGCAATTTTTAATGGCGACATTGCTTATTGCTGTACCTGAAGAGCTCCCTCCAACCACCCGGATACCAGTTGCAGCGTAACTTGTTCCGGTAGGGACAGTATTTGTCAATTCAAGGTTATTCACCTCGAAATAAGATACTTTATTGAGATAAAGTGCATTTGATCCATTCCTCTTCCCTCCTCCATTGATAATCGGACGAGCCTCGCCCCCATATTTGTCTATGATAATTGGAGCATCAACTGTTCCTGAATTTTTTATATGCAAGGTATCATTCCATACCCCACCGCTTTTGAGCAAAATACGGTCACCCGGAGCAAATACTGAAGCGTTTATTTTGGATAACGTTCTCCATGCTGCTGTCGCGCTGGTCCCCGTACTATCGTCATTTCCGCTCGGGTCAACATAATAAATATTACCGACACTTGTTAAATCAGCTTTCGCTTTTGCTTTTAACGATACCGCTGATTCCAGTTGAATTGGTTTCTGACAACTCATTAATCCAACGGCTCCGATTGAAATCATCATCATAAATTTTCTCATAATTTTGTTTGTAATTTTAATAATTGTTACGATTTGTTATGCACGCATTCTTGTCCCAATGAATACGAACTTTATAATTTGATTAACAACATTAAGTTATAAACAAATTGAAGGTCATACGGGGTAAAATCAAAAATAAAGAGGGGTAATATTTTAAAATGAAGCCTTAAATAGAAAATTTATATATTCTTTATGAAAGGATATGCCGCTTAGCAGAAGATCTAAGCGGCATATTCAATAATTATTAAAAACCAGATTGGATTTTAATAATTATTTCCAGCCTGGATTTTGAACCAAATTTGGATTTTTATCTATCTCCACCTGGGGAATCGGAAACCAATAATTCTTTGCTGTAAAAATTCGTTTCTGATAAACTGAGCGCTTGAAAAATGCTTTAGGATTAGATTCATTATCGTCTTTTTCTGTACCAGAAAAATTCATTCCATAAAAATTCCCATTTAATACTGCTTCACCTATTTTCCAACGTCGTACATCCCGGTAACGGATACCCTCATTATTGAGCTCTACGCGACGCTCACTCCGGATTGCTTTACGCATCGCCTCCTGCGAAGATGGCACAGGTAGAGCATCTTTTCCGGATCCGTACTGTGGTATACCTGCACGCAAACGTATTAAATTGACATACTTTAAAATATCAGGATGATTAGGTTCTGACTCATTTAAAGCTTCAGCATAGTTCAAATAAACCTCTCCAAGCCGATAAAGTATTCCTGGTCGATAAGGATTTGTCCCATTGCGAGGATCGTGATCGGGGTGGACTTTCTTGCGGACAAGATACCCATTTTGTGGAGCATCATGTGTAGGTCCACCATCCCAGTTACCACTATAAAACTCGGTTGTCCGATTCTCTCTCCTATACCAAGCACCATTATACAGGACCGAAATATAAAAACGAGGTTCACGGTGGGTATACATATTATAAGTACCCTCTAACGTGACTTTTCCGTTTCCTTGAGATTCAGCCCAGCGCGTATTTCGAACTTCTGCTGCTTTTGAAAATCCCTTTTCCTGATATCCTGATAGCGGATCATCAATCGTCCGACCATTCTCCATAAAAAAAGCGTCCACTAAGGATTGAGTAATTCCCAGTCCTCCGTTTCCCCCGGTGCCCCTCGGCTGCGCGTGCCTGTCATACTCCCAGATATTACACTCCGGTCGAGCGAAAAGAATCTCATCATTGCCATCTTGAGGTCGTCGAAAAAGCATATTCTGATAAGAAAGAAACGGGTCTATAGTTCCATCAGCATTATACTCCATGTATAATTTATGTCCAGCTGACTCTGCCTTTTCCAACAATAGTTTTGAGGCTCCAGCGGCAGTTTTCCATTTATCTGCACTATAGGTACCATTGAAAATAGTTTCTCCTTTATTATTTACAAATCCGGTGTAAGCTGTATTCCCATTGACCAATGGACTTGCAGCAAATAGTAAAAGGCGAGCCCTTACTGCGAGACACATAATAGAAGTCGCGCGACCATATTTCTGAGCAGCACTGTATTTAGCTGGCAAAATAGCAGACAGATCCAACAGCTCCTTTTCAGCCCACTGCACCACCTGATCAAACGGTGTCTGCCCGATCATCAGCTCTTCGGCGGATGCATTCGGATCCGTCAATCCGAGATGAAAAGGTATAGCGCCATAAGTTTCGAGAAGCAACGTATAATAATAGGCTATCATGAAGCGGGCCTCAGCTTTCATAAGGTTTACTTCCTCTTCTGTGACTAGCTGAGCAGGATTTGGTTTTACATTATCCAGAAAAATATAAGCTGAACGAATACGTTTAGGAAGTTCAACCCAATAATTAGGATCCCATGACGTACTGGGATTCCAATTGCCAGTCTGCATACCTATGACTGACCAACCAAATTGCTCCCATCCAGTAGACGGAGCCATGTCATCAGAGAGCGGATCCCACCCGAGTGTTCGCGTATTTCCCCAATACGGGTCTGGTACATTGCTGTATATACCGGCTAGCCAATCCTCGGTTCGGGTCTTGTCTTTAAAAATCATCTCTAAAGTAAGCTGATCATCGGGACTCTTGTCTAAGTATTTCGAACAAGATGTAGCTGTAAAACCCAACGCAGCAAGTAATAATATACTGGTAATCTTATATTTTATAGTCTTCATTGTATTGATTCTTTCTATTTAAAATTCAATTCCAATCCCATAGAAACCGATTTCATGATCGGATAACGCATACCGTTATTGACGCCAAGTTCCGGATCCCAAAGTTTAAAATCACTTACAGTTAACAAGTTATTACCGCGAATAAATACTCTAAAATTACGGATAGCGAGATGGTCCAGTATTTTTGGCGGTAAGCTATACCCTACCTCGATGTTACGCAACCGAATGAAACTCATATCTCTAAGCCACCAGGTAGATGCGAGATTATTATTCGCACTTTGATAATCAGAAAGACGTGGATAGAAAACATTCTGCCTAGGATTATCCACGGTCCATCTATCGGAAACATTATCAAACATATTACCCATTGCACCATTAGCACTTCCAGGAATAAAATTTGACCCGCCAATTATTCTGTAAGTACGAGAGACTCCCTGAAAAAAGAAACCGAAATCAACAGCCTTATACCTCAGATTGGATCCAAAACCAAATACAATCTGTGGATCCTCCGTCCCACCGATGGCAGTTCTATCAAGTGCATCTACAACGCCATCACCGTTCAAATCCCTATATTTGATATCACCAGGGCGTACAGGTCCAAAGGTATGCTTCGGAATATCCGGACGAAGAGTCCCATTGGCAACATCTGAGAAATCGGCATCTGTAAAGAGCCCCTCATCAATAAACCCAAACAGTTGACCGATCGGCTTTCCTGTAGAAGACCTTGATGTACCGATCACTGCACTAGGTTCGTCCTGTTCTAAGATCTTGTTTAGGGCGTAGGTAAATGTGCTACGAACAGACAGGAATAGATTTGGGTTTAATTGTTTGTTCAGTTCAAGCGACATATCTATGCCTTTATTATTTACACGTCCAAAGTTTGCCCAGGGAGCATTGGTAAAACCGCTCGACCCTGGTATGGAACGACGTTGCATAAATATATTTTTTCGGTCCTCATTAAATAAATCCAGCTGGAATTCCAGCGCTTTCCATAAGCCAAGTTCGATACCGATATTCGATTTAGCGACAGTTTCCCAAGTGAGACCACTGTTACCTTGATCACCCTCCATGCGACCATTACGCTTAAAATCATTGTTTAATCCCCATGAATATCCTCCAGTTTCATTAATTGTTGTGATATAGGCAAATCGACGGCCATCTAACTTGTCATTCCCTACCAGCCCGTAAGATCCACGCAGTTTAACCTTGGAAAGGGTACTTTTTAGGTGTTCCATAAAAGGTTCTTCAGAAATATACCAACCTAGAGCAAAGGAAGGAAAGAACCCATAACGTTTTCCTGGAGCAAAGTTTTCGGATCCATTATAGCCAAAATTAAACTCCGCAATATACCTGTTGCTATAATTGTAGGAGAATCGACCTGCAATCCCTTGATTCCTGTATGGCAAGAGATCACCATTATCATAATTCCGCTGATTGTATAAAAACATTCCCTCTACATTATGGCCACCAAAAGATTGAACGTAATTAATAGCCCCTTCAAGATACATGCTTTTATCACCCCAGTCTGAGTTTTTTTCATAACCTAAAAATTCCTGTCCATAGCTATCAATGACCAATTTCAGCTTCCCATTTTCATCCCGGCCAATAGCTGGATTATAGTAATCAGGGCTTTTACTTCGAACGACAGACGTGTTGGAATATCTATCAAAAGAAAAAAGTCCTCTAGCCTTTAATCCTTTCAACCAAAATGAGAGGTCTTGTTCTACTGCAAATAGAGATTCTATCTTACTTGCACTAATACGTTCATATCCGCGTTGGGTTGCCAATGCCCAGGGATTTGTCCGCTGTGGTGTCCGCGGTATTTCACCAGAAGAATAAATGGTAGGATGCACAAAGGGAGGAATCGTGAAAGCTTCCTGAAAGAGTTCATCCACACTTTGGGGAGCTCTGGTTCTATCCTGGAGATACCCACCAATATTCAGTCGGAAGAGTGTGGTCGGGCTTACATTAATATCCACATTGGAACGTACATTATAACGGTTCAACCGTGAAGATGAATTCCAAGCCTGTTTTTCATCGCGTTCAATCAATCCACCCTCCCGATAATATGAAGTTACCAGGGAATAGCGTAGGATATCAGATCCGCCATTTACACTCAAATTCGCCCGTGAATTTCCAGCGTGGTCCCGGAGTACAGCATCAAGCCAATTGACGTCCGGATAGAGATCGGGATCTGTATGATTACGGATGTTCTCGATCCGCTCCTTCGAATATAAGCCTTGTTCTCCCCGTTCTTCTCGAATACTATTCATGACCTCAAGGTAATCAGCAGCACCTACAAATTTAGGCAGCTGTACCGGTGATGTAATTCCTTGCTCAAAACGGGCGGACACATTGGGTTTACCCACTTTCCCCCGCTTTGTATTGATCAGAATCACTCCATTCGCCCCCCGTACACCATAAACCGCACTCGCAGCAGCATCTTTCAATATCGAAAATGATTCGATTTCTTCAGGATCCATATTATCCAAAGACCGCTCTACACCATCTACAAGAATCAAAGGGCTTCTGCTTCCGCCAAAAGTACTAATACCCCGGATCCAAAAGTTTGAATTATCATAACCCGGTTCTCCCGATCGCTGTACCGCAATAATACCAGCAAGCTGTCCTGCAAGATTGTTACTCATCGAACGCGATGTTCCTATCTGTAAACGCTTGGGTTCTATTGTCGTGATCGCTCCTACCACAGAGGCACGCCGTTGGGTACCAAAACCAACGACAACAACCTCATCCAGTGCACTGATGCTATCTGCAAGTATAACAGTGTATTCACCATTTGTTTTGAGCGGTACGCGTTGGCTGACGTACCCAACCAGACTAACGGTAAAATAACTATCCTGCGGATCAAGCTTAAGTGTAAACTGACCATTGTCATCTGTGGATGTCTTATTCTTGCCCAAGCCTGACGCAACTGTAGCATTCGCCAGCGCAACCTGCCTTTTATTAAGCACCCTGCCCTCTATATGGCGATCTTCTTGTATCAAAGCCTGTTTACTACCGCGCTTCACAATAATGGTATTATCATTTAGCGTGTACGAAACCTTTAAACTCAAAAAAATCTTATCCAGCACGGTCTTTATTGGCTGCTCTTTAAATGACATGGATATACGCTTGGAGTCGTCGATGTCATTGGGAGAATAAATAAATTTTAAACCGGTTTTGGTATTTAATTCTTTAAAAACCTGCTTTACCGGGAGATTGTTAAAATCTATCGTTATATTCTTTTGTACATCAAAGATTGGCTTGGCCGAGCTAAATAACCAGACAAGGCTACCCAAAAAAAGGCACAAAAAGTTTCGCGCAAACTTATTTTGTTTGCGGGATGTCATAAGTAATTTATACATTTGAAAATTGATTAATAATTGATCATTACCAAAAGCCGTAAAGGCGCGATTAGGAATGTAGCAGCATTCCTAATTTTTTTATGGATTTGCTTCTTTTACATATATTGTTCCTTTCTTTTCTACATAGTTTATATTATTGGTCATTTTAATGATTGCTAAGACCTCGCTGATATTGTCATATCTGCTGATTATTCCTGTGATTGGAAGACCAGCAATTTTTGGATCTATAACGATCGGTGTTCCATACCACTGTTCAAATTCGAGGACGACCTCGGCAAGCTTCTCGTTGTCAAAGCAGAATAATCCTTTACGCCAGGCATTTGCTTTCTCAATATTTTTGGATTGAATAAGTAAGATCTTTGGTTTATCTTTTTCCAAAAAAGCCTGCTGTCCAGGCTTTATAAGTACTTGTGTTCCATACTGATTATGGGTAAGGCGAATACTTCCTTCGGTTAGCGATACATTTTCTTCCGAATTCGCGGAGGTATTCACATTGAATTTTGTTCCCAATACTTCAATAGTCTGTAAAGCAGAGCGAACGAAAAAAGGCACTCTTTTCCCCGCCGAATATTGTTTATGAACATCAAAATAAACCTCTCCAGTAACATGGACAGAACGATTACTCCTATTAAAATCGGGATCGAGTTCAATCGTGGCCAGATAGTTAAGCCAGACCTGTGTGCTATCGTCCAATAGAACAGAAAACACATTCCTTGAGGGATTTTCTATCCGAAGTTTTCCAAGATTTGTCCCATTGGCAATGGTGCTCAGCGCAAGTACTTTTTCGGCATTGATGGTCGTGTAATGTGCTCCTTTAGGTAAGGTATCCAACAGATCAAATCGTTTTTCCTTTCCGATTATTAACGACGGATTATGATTAATGACCTGAAGAACTTTATCGCTTGTTTTTGAATTATCTACGACTCTATAAGATATAAATATCCCCAAAAGAATAATGATGCTTGCTGCAGCATACCATATTTTAGGTAAATACAAACTTACAGTAGATTTTTTAATATGACGATGAACCCTGTCCTTAATCTCTTCTCCAACGCGGTCCGTATCCGTATGCAGCTCTCTCTCCCTTTCCATTGCATCGTACAGGAATTCAACAAATTGCCTTTCTTTAGGGCCGGTATCTCCCGAAATGTAGCGGTTGAGAAGATCTTTTAAGACCGTGCGAACATGACGTTTCCTTTCAGACATATAAGATGGTTTATATTGGTTCCTTTCTTATAGGTCGTTGTGACTAATGATTATTCCCAAAAAAAAATTAAAAAAACATAAAAAGAATTTTTTGGATCAGATGTTTAAGTGTATTTGTTGTGTTGAGTAATTGATTTTGAACAGTTTTGGTTGATATTCCTAATAGTTTTGCAATTTCTTTTACAGTTTTATCTTCATTGTAGCGAAGCAAGAATATATCCCGGCGCTTTCGTGGCAGTCGAGCAATCCAGTTATGCAGCATTGATTCCAATTCGGTCTGAATATAGCGTCCATCTGCAGTTGAGCCATCGCTCAGCTCTTCGACCAATGTTTCCAATTCTTCGAAATACCGCTTTTCCTTCCTAAACTTGTCAATCACCTTATAACGAACAGCTTGACAAAGGTAGTGATCAACATCTAAGATTGTTTTCCTGTGGCGCTTCTCCCATAAATCAATGTAAAGATCCTGAATAACTTCTTTTGCTGAATTTTCATCTTGCAAACGCCGAAAAGCAATTTCATACATTTTTTTCCAAGTCCGATGATAAAGTTCGTCAAATGCATCTTCATTCGACTCTTTCACCAAAAGAAAAAGATCCTCAAGACTACTATTGCACATAACCGACGATTTATATTGTTGAGAAATTAAATATTGGTTTAAAATTGATAGATGCAATATATAAAATCTAGATGGAACTTCCTATAAGTGTCATCTCACAACAATAAATCAAAATCTATAAAATATGTAACGCTACTGCAGTAAAACAGCTTGCAAAATTAGATCATCCTTGGATGATTCCAAATAATTTCTTTAAAGCTACTATTGGCAATAGCCCATCGAATCTTTTTAAGGATATCTGCATCTAAATCAAAGAAAATTGAATATTTTTAGAACACAATTACAGGCCTTATGGACGACAAAAAATTAATGGAAATAGAACAGTATATCGGTACACTCTCAAACAATGAGCAACAAATAATTGGTCAATTCCGAAAAACAATAGCAGAAAATGACAGCGCTGTTTCCGAGAGCTTCGGAAAATTCATGTCAAATCCCAATGCAATCAGCTTTAACGAACAAGGGGTATTTAAATATGGGCTAACGCTTGCAAAGAATTATATTTCATTCCATTCCTTGGTGATGTATGCTAACCCACAATTAATGGCAGAACTAAAATTAAAATTACCCAAAGCAAAGTTCCAAAAAGGCTGCATTAATTTCAAAACATTGGATGAATTTCCGATATCAGTATTAACAGAGCATATTCAGAATTCTTCTAAAATAGATTTTAGCCCCATGATTAATCGTTATCTGAAAAAGAAATGACCATGTCTGATCGTCCACTAGACTTTTTTTATAGCAACCTGACTCAACTATTTACATTAGTAGAGTCCGAGCGGGAAGCACTCGATACAAAGCTCAAGATCCTACATTATAAAAAGGATAGTTACTTGATGGAACCCGACACAAAAGCAAAAAATCTATTTTTTCTGCAAAAGGGAATTGTGCGAAGTTTCTATCAAACCGACGACAGAGAAATCAACACGGAATTTTTCTTTGAAAATGAATATCTAACTGCTTTCACAAGCTTCCTTACTGGAGAACCTACCAAGCTCCATTTTCAATGTATGGAAGACGCCGAACTGATCCAGATTCCGAAAACACTAATTGAGGATCTATTGAGCCGTGATCACAGATGGTATATCCTGCTCACTGAAATCTTAAAAAATGAATATATCAAAAAATGCCGTCGCGAAAGCTCCTTTTTACTACTCGACGCCAACGAGCGCTACCTTTACTTTCTAAAACAATTCCCTTTTTCATATAACCGAATTCCACTTTTTCATATTGCATCCTACCTTGGTGTGAATCCCGAAACACTGAGCAGGATACGAAGTAAAAAGTCAAACCAAATTGATCTAAGTCAAGTCAATAACATTTAGATTTTATCACTTTTGATATCATTATAAATATACAGACAATGGAAAAAAGAGTAAAATTTGATTTTGAAGTTTATTTCACCAATGGTGGCAGCATCAAAGGGGAAGATTTTAGGCTTGATATCGTTGGCAACGCCATCAGTAATCAAGAACTCGCTGATTATATCATTAAAGATTTAAGATTATTGATGGCAGGAAAAGTTATTATATCGAACAAAACCATCCTGAATGAGCGCCATAAACGCTACCCGATCAATAGCGAACTGCGGAAAGATACGCTGATAGATCTCAGTCATACCATTGAAGATGGGTTGATTACCTACAAAGGTCTCCCCGCGCCACATATTTGCGACTATCTATCCAGAGAAAATTCCAAACAGTTTTACAGTGAAGGCACCAGCTTCCAAATCGGTAAGATCGACATGGTGACTAATACCGGAACTTACATAGACTGTCCTTTCCATCGGTATGAAGATGGAGAAGACACTGCCCAGACTGACTTGCACAAACTTGCGGAACTGCCAGCCGCTGTCATTCGGATCCCGCATACTGAAACGTTGGAAATAACAGCAGATCATCTAAAAAACAGGGAAATTCGAAAAAAAGCCGTATTGATATATACCGGTTGGGATCAACACTGGAATACAGAACACTATTATGAAAATCATCCTTACCTAACCCTAGAGGCGGCAGAGTACCTCAGAGACTGCAACGTCACACTAGTCGGTATAGACTCCCATAACATCGACAGTACAGCAGGTAACACGCGTCCAGTACATTCAACACTATTGAGCTCGGGCATATTGATCGTCGAGCACCTTTGCAACCTTAACTGTTTACCAGATGAAAATTTCACTTTTACTGCGGTCCCGCCCAAAATCAGTGGTGTTGGTACATTTCCTGTCAAGGCTTTCGCATCCTTAAAAAATTCTGTTGATGTATAAAACAATACAATAGCTAAAAATCGACGGGCTCGAATTTGGTAAAGAAGTCTTTAAATAACGCACCTGACGAGGATTAAGTAGAAGCAAGCCCCTATTACGTGAAGAAAAAATGACAATAAAAATCTATAGACCTGATCATGTACTCCTGAAAAGACATATCGAATGCTTTTATATACTTGAAAAAACCGCAGAGGAAAAACCTACAGTATATTTTACATTTCCTAGTATTTACACGATTGTTACCATAAGTCAGAAAACCCAAACTGCGATAAATGGAAATAAATTAATGACCAAACACTGTCCATCTACCCCGGTAGAAACTAACCTCGTATGTAACTTTAATGCCCCCGTTCTCATCTGTTATGAAGGAAAAATAAACGAAATCACCACCTACTTTAAACCCCTTGGTATAAATGCTTTCATACAAGAGGATCTAAGATATTATAGCCATGGAACGTTTCCCGATTTTAATCCCTACACGGATTATAAAGATGCGATGAGCTCCATTCTTTCGATAGATGACCATTGTGAAAGGATAAAGGCCTTAGAAGCTTATTGGCTCTCAAAGTTAGGGGTATTTGAAAATGCTTTGCTAGAAAACGTGATTTCCGAAATGTTAAATAAAGCGAACCTAAATCAATCCATGGCCGAATTCTCATTAAAAACAGGGCGTTCAAGAATGACAATAAACAAGCATTTTAATCAGCATATCTGCAAAACACCCTCCCAATTTAAAAAAATAATTAGATTCCGCACAGCTATTCAAAGTCAATTGGAAGACGGAAAAAAAATTGGTCTGTCATATAATCTGGATTACTTCGACCAATCGCATATGATTAGAGATTTTAAAAAATTGACAGGCTTTACGCCAAAAGTTTTCTTTTCCAAGATATCGAATCTTGAACGAGGCCAGATAAAATGGATTTTTATCTAGCAGCTTTACAAAAATACAATCATGCCAGTTCATTAAATAGTAACATTGCTTCATAATTACTTATACAATACTTTATGAAGCTATTAATTCTCCTCATCTTGTGCCCAGTTCTTCTATATGGACAAGAAAATACATCAACGAAACTTGCAAAATATATGCAAGCGCAGGTCGAAGTAAATAACTTTAGTGGAACCGTGCTCGTTAGGAAAAACAACACTATTTTACTAAAAAAAACCTATGGTCTCGCGGATTATGAATGGAACGTTAAAAATACAATAGATACGAAATTCCAATTGGCATCGGTCACAAAACAGTTTACAGCAACTGCTATTCTCCAGTTGATAGACGGCGGACGATTATCCCTAAATGATAAACTCAGTAAATTTCTTCCGGATTATCCAAAAGCTGATAGCGTCAGCATTCACATGCTGTTATCACATACTTCAGGACTAGCTATGGGTTTCAAGGAAATCGCATTGAGCAGTATGAGCAGCGATTCTGCTTATACTGCAATTAAGAAAATTCCTTTCGAATTTTCACCGGGTACGAAAAGCTCCTACAGCAATATTGGTTATTATTTGTTAGCTAAAATTATTGAAAAGGTTTCAGGTGAGCGTTATGAAGCTTTCTTAAAGAAGAATATCTTTGATAAAGTGGGAATGAAGAATACGGGGGTTAGTAACAATGAATCCATCGTCGCAAAAAAAGCAAAAGTATATTGTCACAACGAGGAAGGGCTAATTCAGAATCCTTATATCAACTGGAATATCAACTTGGGCCATGACGGTGTTTATTCAACTGTCGAGGATTTAGCCCTATGGGACAAAGCCCTCTACGGAACAACCGTATTGTCTGCCGGAATGAAGAGAAAAATGTTCACCCCCTATGGTTCTGAAAATTGGGGCTATGGATTTATAATCAATCCGTTTTATAATCACGGACATTATTTGATTGCACATGACGGCGGATTCTTTGGGACAATGACTTCTTTTAATCGATTTACTGACGACAAACTCTTTGTCACTGTCCTTTCTAATAACGGCTCAGCCTCCCATATCATAGGTTATGGACTTTCCGCAATTGCCCTTGGCAAAGAAGTAGAAATGCCCTACAAACATCATCGGGCCAAAATAGATACGACCATATACAAAAACTATGTGGGTGAGTATGGCAAAATACAGGTGTTAAAAATTGGAGGTAAACTCTATTATAATGATGCGGATATTGAACTCATTCCCGAGTCTAAAACAAAATTTTTCAGAGCAGACGACAACGATAGAACGATCGAGTTTGTTGAAGACAAAACAGATGGCTACGATTCCATTATTTTAACAAAAGGTGGTGTTAAGGAAGTTTTTCCAAGATCCATTAAAAATTAATGAACCGCTATGCATACTTTTAGCATTAAAATTTTAATCTACTATTGGAACCCATAAAGAAAAAAATTAAATTACACCTATATCAGTCTAGCGTTAGATCGGATTATAAAGTATACTAAATTATAATATATTGCAACAGATAGATCGGGAACCGAAGAAAGCTAAAAAGAGTTTTTTATGGAAGTCTTTTAAATTATGCCTAGTCTTTATGACAGCATATCTTATCAGTTTTTTCATTTTTGATCTTAGCAACAATGAGCAGCTTAATTATATTATTTTTTCACCTCTTGCACTCGTGTCCAGCTGGATATTCTTTTATTTTTTTTTGCAACTAAAAGGTACCAAAAGCTTGAAATATTACCTGCTTGCATGGATGCTAATAGCCTTCGCCATTATTTATACGAATGGTATTTTTGATCTCGATATCCGACTGCAGAATTTCTTCCATTCTTCAAAGCTACCAAAGGAATATAGACAATATGTCGATATTAACAAGCCCAAAAACCGATTCGGAAAACATGAAATTATACTCTTCAAAGCAAGCGACCGTCTTATAGACCAGTTTTTGACGAAAAACAATGAACTAATCATTCACAGTTTGACCACAGCTACACATTCTAATGCTCCATCACCAATCATTCATACTTTTTATAAACTGGACAAAAACGGCAACCAGATCGATCAGTATTCCTATAGACAGAACAAAGACGACGAGACAGAAATTCTATTCGAAGGTTATCTAATCAACGTAACGAACAATTACTTTCGCAACTGGCCGCTAGATGGAGATACGACAAAAAAAACAATCGAACTGTACAATGCCAATCTCAACTGGTCCGAAGATCAACAACGTCAGGCGCTAAATGACATTGAAAATAATGCTGTTTACCTACTATCGGAGAAAATCTATGGTTTTGATCAGCACGATTCTAAAAGTTACTCGAAAAAAACCTACTTAATGAACGGCAAATGGCACACGCTGTGTGAGAATATTTCGGATGATAATGAGTTCGCTCCACAGACCGAATCAAAAGGCCGCACAATGAATGATCTTTTTGGTCACTGGGATAATAATGAATGGGTAACAAATACCACTCCAGCCAATGTACAATCCCTCTATTATCAAAAAATAAAACGAGTACGCAACAGACATGATACCAAGAGTGGAAAATATGAATCTGGAGACGTTTGGCAAGGCTGCCTATTCTCACGGCTTATTATTGAAAATGACACCTTAAAATTTAAGGATAGTTTATATCTCGACGAACAATGGCATTGGTCACGGATTGAAATCAACAATAGGAATATAGGATCCCTAACTTTTGAAGATACCGAACAATTTCATACCTATGGTTATTACTCAAATCCGGCTTTAACTTATCAGCTTTTCACCAATCAACGCAACAGGCTTTATTTGATAAAAAGGCTGTGATCTTTACATCTCGTCTTGTGAAATTTTACCTTCCAAATACATCCTAACTTTTCGCTATCCAAAATAATCACTATCTTACAAGAGATCAATTTGTGAGTATATATCCAATTTGGTAGCCATTGGGTCCTAGTTAAAATAAATTTCAGGTACAGAAGGAAATACATCATATGAACACAAGATATTTTTTCTACGTCATTATCATCATCGGCTTGTTCACCTCGTGTGGCCTCATCCATAATCTTCCTGATTCCGCTTCTCCCAATACCGGAGCAGATCCCAATTTATGGTATTCATTTGTGGATCAAAATGGTAATTTTTATCCCGACAACTGGAAGAAAAACTATGGAATCCCTTCGAATAAAGCCGCTAGGGATCCTTATTCCCTTATGAAAATTGCCACTGACAAAGGTGACCGCGAACAACTGCTTGCTTTTGAACGAGGTAATATGCTCCGTCTTTCGAAACGTATTGCACCCAAGAAACGTGTTTTTATTTTGGTCCATGGCTTCAATGCAGATGAAGAATCTGTTGTAAAACAATATAAATATATTGCAGATCATATCGTCACCAATCCCAAGACCGATGAAATCATTCGATTTTATTGGGACGGTTTACGATCGACCTCCCCTTTTCGATCAGCAAAAAATTGGTTTTCCGCGGCTTCTTTTAGCCAGATGGCCGGTGAGTTCGGTTTAAGACGCATACTTAACAACATGGCGGATAAAGATGTTTATATTATCTCGCACAGTCGGGGGGCATCTGTGGTCATGAGCGCAATTTCAAATCCAGAATACAATAGTTCATTTTCTGCCCAAGCGAAAGATATTCACAATGTCGATATCGAGCGGGCAAAGCCATTGCTGGAAAACAAAAACAGGATTACCTGCATCATGCTGGCACCAGCAATAGGCCTTTCCGAATTTCAATATACTGACACAGCAACTAATACAAAAAAATTTGTCGATCTGAGCACACAAGTAAAGAAAATACATATCACGATTAATGGTACTGACAAAATGTTAAAGAAATTTTTCGGATTTCTATCTAACAAACTTAACCCAACTGATCTAGGGTATAAAGAGGAGAGTTTTAACGCGCTTAAGAAAAACTATACGATCTTTTCGATGACGGATTTTACAGGAATGTCAAGCCACGATTTTAGTCGTTACATACGAGATCCTAGGTTCAAGCAAATGCTACGGGAAGAATCAATTCAAGTACAATAAGTTATTAGCGAATTTTCGCAGATTGGCTTTTATATCACTGTTTTATAGTACAGCAATTATTTTCTCAAACCGACCGTGATTACTTATAGAAACTGGCAACAGTTCCCTTCGTCCCTCCATAGCAATGCCAGGTAAACCAAGTGGGTCTTTAACAACTTGACATCTTTTGAGTTCCACCACATGATCCATATGGTCCAATACATTAACGGCTATAGTATGTATAAAATCAGGACCAACAATGGTCTTGGTATAATAACGATTCTCTTCACAGATGACCTCTCCGACAGCGGAACCGCAAGACCTTTCAACAAAGGAACACAGCAATTTAATAGGTGCATATTTTCTGCTACCCGTCTCTCTATTCCATATTTTATAAGCAGCTTCTTTCATACTCCACAAAAGCCATACAACAATCTCCTGATCGTCACTATTGGCTATTAACAGCTGTTCGTTTTCACTAAATATCTTGTTAATAAACCCACGACGTCTCCAATTGCTGTCTTTTCTGGATTGAACTAGATCGACAATGTCATTACCAATCATTTTTCATTAAGCTTGGTTTCGATAATATCGATTGCCGCCCTTACATTGAGCATACGTTCCATATCAGCATTTTCAATAACTATCTCGAATTGCTCTTCGATATCCAGTACAATATCAACCAGATTAGCGGAATTGATTTGCAGATCATGAATAAAATCAGTTTCTTCGGAAAGCTTTCCAAATGCTTCTTCGTTTGTCGTGTAAGGTGCTATAATAGGTTTTAAAGCATTGATCAGTTCTTCTCTATTCATATGGCAAGTTATCAAATTTTTTAAATATTAAGCAAGCATTCACATCTCCGAATCCAAAACTTGCCTTAGCAATAATTTGAGGAGCAAAACTTCTTGTGTGCATTGGTACGTTTGATGGATCTATCAGTGCAGCAATTTCAGGATGTAGGTCAAGACAATTACTGTTTCCAAATATGAAACCGTGATATAGCTGCAATACCGTAGCTACGCTTTCTATACTACCAGCTGCACTGAGACAATGACCGGTCATACCCTTTAGTGAGTTTATAAAAGGAAAATCCTTCCCCTTACGTCCAAGAGCCTCAATCCAGTTTTCTATTTCAAAAGCATCTTTAGCGGTTGCTGTCAAATGGCCATTTATAGCATCGACATCTAAAGCGGAAACACCTGAATTTTTCAAGGCCTCTATAATACACCGGCGAACAGCTTCAGCATTAGGAGCGGTCATACTACCTGTCCCCCGCTGCCCTCCGGAATTTACTTCACCGCCCAACAGCTCACCGTAGATCGTTGCCTTTCGCGCCAAAGCACTTTCCAAATCTTCCAACAGTAAAGCTCCTGCACCACTGCCGGGTACAAATCCTCCCGCTGTCGCACTCATCGGGCGAGACCCCTCATGCGGACGGTCATTATAGTGCGAGCTACACACACGCAGCGCATCAAAACCACCCCAAATATACGGGCCACTGTCTCCAGTACTGCCTGCTAGCATCCGTTTTGCTCTACCGGATCGAATACGGTCATAGGCCATTAAAATTGCTTCGGTTCCAGTTGCACAAGCAGATGAATTTGTTGTCACCTGGTTCCCAAGGCCCAATTTGCCACCTAAATATGCGCTAACACCACTGTTCATCGTCTGGGCCACAACTGTACTACCTAACCTGCGGGTCTGCAAATCGTCAATTTTATAAATGCTCTCACGAAACTTATCGATACCAGAGGTTCCAGATCCAAATATAGTTCCACTGTCCCAATCCGGAGCGAATTCAGTCGCTATCGGTAGCCCTGCATTTGCCCAGGCTTCCATACCTGCAATGACTCCATATAATATTCCTGTACTATTAAAACCCCTAAGCTCAAGTTCAGTGAAATAGCGTCTTTTAAAATCATCCGATATTTCAGGAGTTCCTGCTATCTGGCAGGAAAACTGTAATTTCTCCAGTTGCACATCATGTCGAATACCCGAAACACCATCCCTTATCGCTTGGGTAAAAGACGGTAGGCCTACCGCATTCGGTGCTACAACCCCCATTCCTGTAATGACGACTCTCTTCATAGTTCCTCCGTAATCATACCTGCCAATAGCCCCTTACAAACCTCCTGTCCGCTTTCATTTTTCATAACGACCTCACATTTTAGTTTACCAAACCTGAAATATATTTTTTTTGAAAACACAGTAACTCTTTCCTTCGGATATACAGGCTTTAAAAATTCTATTTCAGTCGAAGTCAACGCTATAGCAGCGCTGGCCGTAACCTCTTTATCCAGCAAAAAAATTCCCAGACAGGCTAAACCTATCTGTGCCATCGTTTCGATCAAAATAACTCCTGGAGTAATCGCTTTGCCATAAAAATGGCCTCTATAAAAATCCAGGTTTTCATTAAAAGTATAGGCACCTGTAATACCTTCCTCATCAACATGAATTAATTCATCGACAAACAAAAAAGGTTCTCTATAGGGCAATTGTGCCATTATATTATTCAAATCCATTGATCAAATTTAAGTAGGTCACCATTTTAACAATACCCGCTGTGCTGAAAACCCTGGGCCAAAACTCAGCATCAACCCAAATTCTCCAGCCTGTGGCTGATGCTTCATGATGCGTTCAAGAACATAAAGTACGGTAGCACTCGACATATTGCCATACTGTGCAAGCACTGCCTTAGTGTCTTTGATATCTTTACCAAACTCGGCAAAAATTTGCTCAATCGTCGCCACAATCTTCTTACCTCCTGGATGAAAAATCATGTAATTGATATCTTTGATTTCCAGACCATTCTTTTTCAAAAATGGATGTATCACATCGGCAAAATGCGACGCGATCACATTGGGAACATCAACATCCAATATCATCTGCATACCACTGTTGGTCAGTTTAAAACCCATGATATCTTCTGTATCATAAAAATGATACATCTGCTGGTCAAGAATTTCTGGTCCGCAATCCTCTTCATGAGATGAAAGCAGGCTGCAGGCTGCACCATCTCCAAATATGGCCGCACTGACCATATTTGACATGGAAAAATCCTCCAGCTGAAAAGTAGCCGTTGGGGCCTCAACCGCAATTACCGCAGCGCGCTTCCCCGGATTGGCCTGTAAGAAATTTTTAGCGTAGATAACCCCTGAAACTCCAGCAACACATCCCATTTCTGTAACTGGCAGCCTGACAATATCCTGCCGGAGCTTCATCTTATTAATTAGGTATCCGTCTAGTGACGGTATCATAATTCCCGTACAACTCACCGTTATAATATAGTCTAAGGACTGCGGGGGCCAGGCTGCTTTCTCAAGTGCTTTACGCAGCACTTTCTCCCCTAACTCGATTGCTTCACGGCAATAAATATTATTTTTTTCTTCAAAGGATGTCACTGTAAAAACTTCAATGGGATCCATGATAGCATAGCGCCTTTCCACAGCAGAACTTTCAAAAAGTTTCTTTATCTTTTTTACAAAACGAGGTTCCTGTCCTTTAAGCCAAATATCCAATAACGGAAGAACCTCATCGGTAGTACAGGAATATTTAGGCAGTTGCTTGGCAACGGTAATTATCTTAACGCTCATATATTGGAAATTATCCATTGGTAACGAAAAGCCCATTTCCATTGGATGGTATAACTTTTTAATTGCAATGTTTTTGAGAATTGTTCTAACTCATATTTTTTAAACCCTCGCAGTATGGAAATAAGCCCATCCGCCCTTGTCATTTTATTTAACCTAAAAAAAGTACCTACGGCTTGAAAAAGAAGATAGGCAACTTTGCTCCTTTGCAGGTCGTTGATGACGATTCCCAAATTTGAAATTTTGACGAGACTTTCTATTAATTCTATAATTTTTTTATTATCAAAATGATGAATGGTCAGCGTACACAAAGCAATATCATAACTATTATTTTTAAAGTCTGTGTCGAATATATCTGCACACAAATAGGATACATTACTGTAATCTTTTGACAGAGACTGCGCATAATTTACCGTGTATTGATTGGCATCTATCCCCAATAGATTCAGATTGATCTTATTTTTATTGCCATAATCACTCAGCATGCGAAGCATGTCTCCATTACCGCATCCGATATCAATAATTGAAATTGACTTGCTCTTATCGGCACCAGAAAGAAGTTTCTTGACTCCATCCAAGGTGATGCTATTTCCACCTAAAGACTGGTTGATCTTTGAAATCCGATCCAATGTGAAACGAAGTTCTTCACCAGCAAGCAGGAAATCATCCATGATCTCAGTCTCCCCTGTTCTATGTTTCGTGTTTATAGGCATTTTATTGTGTTTGCATTTCCATGAGTTTGTTTGATAATCCAGATCAAAATTTTCGGAAAAAGGGCACCGATCTTCATCAGTATTGCCGCGCCAAATTCATAACGTAATATACTGGACAGCATCCGCCCGAATAATAAGCGCCTTCCAAAAGCTTGTTTCCAGCGATTGACATACATTACTTCCAATTGTCGACGGGATTCAATTTTACGGCTACAGTAATCCAAAATAAGTTCCGAAGCTAACTTTGCACTATGTATCGCCATAGCCATTCCATTTCCACAGAACGGATGGATAAGGCCAGCTGTATCGCCAACCATCAGGATGTGGTTTTCCACCGCATATTTTTTATCAAAAGAAAATTGACTTATCGTAATCGGTTTATCAAAAAGCATCGTGCTCTTTTCAAAAAAACACTTTAGATAACTATTTTTAGACATCACGTACTTTTGATACGCTTCGATGTTCCTATATTTCTTAAACGTTTTTACATCGGCCAAATAACAGACATTTATCTTGTTATCTTCAACTTTGGAAATGCCACAGTAGCCACCTTCAAAGTTATGTAAGGCGATGAGGTTGTCAGGAAAATCTCCAGAATAATGAGCTTTTACGGCCATCCAGACGGAAGGTCTCTTCATGAAATCCCGTGACAACAATTGATCGATATTACTGCGTTTGCCATAAGCTCCCAATACAATCTTTGCGTTCAACTTCTGCCCCTGAAACGAAACAGCAAATGTATCATCGCTGAAGGAAATTCCCGTGACAGTTGCAATTACGATTGTACAGCCACTATCTTTTGCCTTTTTATAGAGCAATTCATCCAAGGAATAGCGACTTACACCAATGCCACCCAATGGTAACCTGATCTTGTTGGATTGTCCATGCTGTTTCGTATATTGTAATTCTTCAAGATGTGTGGCGCGCAAAGCATTCGCGTCCACCTTAAGCCAATCCAAATAGGGTAAAATCTCATTGGAGAGGTATTCCCCGCAAACTTTATGACGCGGGTAATCATGTTTTTCGATTAATGTTACCTTCAATCCCTGTTTGGACAAATGCAATGCACTTGTGAGTCCAGCTAAACCGCCACCTATTATAATCACATCAGGATTTATTTCCATACCAGCAAATTTGCTCCGCGTTAGTAATCTTCAAAATATTGTTGGGAAACATCGCACAGGCCATAATTGATGGGCTGCTTTCTACAAGTCTTTCTGATAACAGATCTTACTGAGAAATAGTTTTGTCCTCCTCATAAAATAAAAAAGACGCATTACAAAGTTTCTCGATCCTTTTGTGCTTGATCCATAAATAGCTTATCAAGAAAAAGATATCGGTCTCGAAACTCCTCAGGAGATGTTTTCGCATCGACATTTAAATTAAGAATGTTCATGCGTTTATCTTTGCCCAGTGTTTTCGGCCATTGGGAAAGCCCCTTTCCATTTGGATCACCTGTCTTAATGAAATTGACAAAATAATTCTGCCCCAGTCTTGATGCCCTATAATCATCATCTGTCCAGGCAAAAACATCGTTACTTCTAAGATTGCCCAATAAATATTCGATATCACTGGCATGGAAAGCACCTGGTAGAGGCTCCGGCATTTTCTCTTTGGGCTGTTTTTGAGATTTTTTGCTAATTCCACCCGCAAGTCCAGTCTGTACATCGCTATACGCAGGCTGCATGGCTGGCCGTGGTTTACTGAATATATAGACAAATACAGGCTGACCACTATTTTTCCGTTGCAAATCGAGCCATTTCCACGTACTATAGACTATAAAATTATCACTGGCCAATGCTGTAGACGATCGAATGACTTCCATCTCCGTTTTTCCGGGATATAATTTCAGAACTTCATCGGCTTTAGCTCCATATTGCGTTCTGACCAACTTTTCATAATTCTCCGGAGAGGGGTAAGATTTTCCCATATAGGCCGTATATGGCGCTTCCGTGGAAGTCCAGCCTGCGAGTAGAGGCACTTTAGACTGTTCGCCAGCTTCAAAAATCGCAAGCGGAGATTTCGGCAAGAAATACCCGTCAACGATCAACCGGGTAGCGAATGCCCCAGGCTCACTTGCTTGATCAAGAAGTTCAGATGCAGATATCTCACGCAGTTTATCAAGCTCTTTGGCATTTACACGATCTGCAAATCTAATCCCCTGCTGTTCTTGCTCCGCAAGAGAAATAGTGCCATATCTCAAGTTAAAGACACTTCCACTTTGACCAATAGCACGCTTAAACAATCCTTTGGATAACGGACTGGCCATCTGTGCGGAGACGGACATACTACCTGCCGACTCCCCTCCAATGGTGACCGCATCAGGATCTCCGCCAAATGCAGCAATATTTTTTTTAACCCACAACAAGGCAGCATGCTGGTCCAAAAGTCCATAGTTTCCGGATGCATGGTGAGGAGATTCTTTGGTTAATGCCGGATGTGCAAAGAAGCCAAAAATACCAAGACGATAATTAACTGTAACAACGATAAGTCTCTCTTTTGCAAAACTTTCCCCATCGTAACGGTTTTCCGATCCATCACCAGCATTGAAGCCTCCACCATAAAAATAAACCAAAACAGGAAGTTTACTAGCAGATCCGGCTGTCTGGGGACGCCACACATTCAGATAGAGACAATCTTCACTGATTCCGGGCGAACGAAATCTCATATCTCCATAGATGGGCTTTTGCATAGGGGAGCTGCCAAAATGATCTGCTTTACGAATACCGGTCCAAGGCACCACTGCTTGCGGTTCTTTCCATCTCAGATCACCAACAGGTGGCTTTGCAAATGGAATCCCTCGAAAAGATTGCACTCCGCTTGACAGAGTAATCCCTTCCAATATCCCCGCTTCAACCTTCACCTGAGGTGCTTGTGCAAAGACACATGATGCAATAAAAAAAACGATAGTAGTAAAAAAGATCTTTTTCATAATGAGGGTCTTTTAATTCTATTTTATTCTTCTTTCAGTTAAAATACTAAATAAAATCTATAGAACGACGGCCGGCGCATTTTTTATAGCAGAAAATAAGATCAATCACTAGACAACATAAATGAAACACTCCGATACCTAATTGGTAAACCAGACAAAAAGTAAAATAAGCCATTGCGCAACGATACATATCCAAAACGGTCTGCTACTTGGTGCCGTCAGTATTTCGAGTACTTGAATAAATTTTGACTTTAAAATAGTATAGAAGCTCTCGTTGTGATCCAAATCAAGGGTCTCAAACTTCACTTTATTCAAACCAAAAACAAGAATCCGCTTGACCAAGGGATTCTCTATCTGGGTATTTTTCACGTCGTTGATCAATTTAAGTTTCGCGAATGTGTAATCTGCGACATTTTGTATTACATCGGGTTGATTCGATTGAAAAATCAATAAAACCTTATCAAAGGCTGGAAGGATAAGGTCATCCTGCCTTTCTTCAACAACGATGCTCGCAATCTTTGAAAATGCATATCTGTTACTAAAAAGAAAGAGCAATACGGGTAACAAAATCAATCCCATTAACCAAAAAAATTTGCCAGCAGCTTGCGCGTGGCTGATCATTGAAAAAAAAGCATGATGGCTATTCTTAAATAGAAAACTCCCTACTATGAGATATAATAAAGTGGAAACAATGGCTACTAGATAATACTTGATTAAAGTCTTCGTCCCCAGTATACCCAATTTTTTTAAATAAGATAATTGTGTTTTCATTATGTTGAAGTTAATTACCCTAATTTAGAATTATTCCCCAGAAATTGATCCATAGGATTAATTCACGATCAGTTTTATTTTAAATTCGCTGCGGAAGAATTTTTATTCGTCGACCTTTTTACATCCGGACTATAAGCGCTCGATGAATATTTAAAAAAATATTGTGTAGTTAAATAACTACACGTATATTAGTAGTCAAATGACTTCACTATGAATTTAAGACGAGATGTATTCCAGGCTATAGCGGACCCTACCAGAAGAGCGATCTTGCTTCTTTTAGCATCCCAGGCGATGACTGCAGGGGCTATCGCAGCCAATTTTAATACAGCAAGACCTACGGTTTCAAAACATCTGCAGATATTGACAGAATGTGAATTATTAAAATCCCAACAAAATGGACGCGAGATATACTATCAGCTTAACCCGCCAAAGATGAAAGAAATAGCCGATTTTATCGAGCCATTCCGCCAGATGTGGGATGACAGATTCAATAAATTGGAAGCTATTATGAAAAACTACAAGAACAAATAAGATGGAAGTAAAAACCAATGTTCAGGCCCCAGACAATAAACAGGAAATAATGATCACAAGGGAATTCGATTTACCTTTGGAGCTCCTCTTCAAAGCTTATGAGGATCCCGAAATTTTCGAACAGTGGATGGGAACCAAAGTGTTAAAATTAGAAAATAGAAAGCATGGCTCTTATGCATTCGAAACATCTCACCATGGTACTGTTATGTTCAGCGCAAATGGAACGATACATGAATTTCTGCCGAATCAACGCATTACCAGAACTTTCGAAATGGAGAACACCCCATTTCCCGTGCAATTGGAATATCTAACTTTTGAAAAAATAAATGAAGAGCGGAGCAGGCTGCAAATACAGATCGTATTTCAGTCGGTAGAATTTCGTAACCAGCTCTTACAGATGCCCTTCGCACAAGGCATTAATATGGCTCACAACAGATTGCAGGAAATCGTTTCTAAACTTACTTAAACCGCGTCTTATGAACTTAAAAGCAGAACATTTTTTCGAAAATGCAAAAAAATGGAAGGAAGAATTCAATCTGTTAAGGGAAATTGTCCGTGACAACAAAACACTGCAAGAGGATTATAAATGGATGCACCCTTGTTATACTTTTGAAGGTAAAAATGTCGTACTAATACACGGGTTTAAAGAATACTGTGCGCTGTTATTCCACAAAGGCGCATTATTAAAAGATCCAAAAAATATGCTGATCCAACAGACCGAAAATGTTCAATCAGCTAGACAGATACGGTTCACAAATAGCGAACAAATTGAAGCGTCAAAAGACGCTATAGCGGAATATATCCGTGAAGCGATTGAGATTGAAAAATCAGGCAAAAAAGTAGAAATGCGAAAAACTGCAGACTATCCGGTACCAGAAGAATTTACGCGTGCTCTGCAGGAGGACCCGTTACTTCAGGCTGCCTTTCAATCATTGACTCCTGGCCGGCAAAAAGCTTATCTTTTCTACTTTAATCAGGCAAAGCAAGTTAAAACACGTGAGGCTAGAATCGAAAAATATTACCAGCATATCCTAGATGGAAAAGGTATCGATGACTAACATATTTATTACAGTTTATACGATATATATTTGTCGATAAAGAGTAGATTTGTCTAAATCAAAATAGACAGAACTAAACTAGGACGAACGAAACATCTATCGAAACTATTCAACGTAGACAGTTCGTCATCTATTATATAGCTGAATTTACATGAATAAAAAATTGTTATTGCTCATCTGCTGCGGCTTACTGCCAATCATTTCACAGGCTCAGAAAAAAAATATTGCAGCTAGACGTCCGAATATCGTTTTCATCCTTACAGACGATTTTACGGCCCAAGCTTGGGGAGTTTATGGCGGGATCTTAAAGGATGTTGTCAAGAATCCCAACATTGAAACATTGACGAGTCAAGGCGCTGTACTCACTAATACATTTTGCACCAATTCGATCTGTACGCCTAGCCGCGCAAGCATACTCACAGGACAATACAGTAACAAAAACCAAGTCTACACACTTGAAGACGCACTGGATCCCGATAAAGAAAATATCGCAAAAGATCTCCAAAATTCAGGCTACCAAACTGCTGTTTTTGGAAAATGGCATCTGAAAAAAAAACCAAGTGGATTTGACGATTTTAAAGTCCTCCCTGGCCATGGTGTCTATCATAATCCGACTTATCTCTCCAAAGATAACTGGAATGATAAAGAAGAAGCGGGAACACCTTATCAAGGCTACGTGGATGATATCACAACAGAATTGAGTCTCGACTGGATAAAATCGCGCAATCCTGACAAGCCATTCTTTCTGATGTGTCATTATAAAGCTACACATGAGCCTTTTGATTTTGCCGATAGATTCAAAGACTACTATAAAGATGTTGAGTTTCCTTACCCACCGACCTTTTTGGATTCAGGTGCCGTTACTACGGGGCGTTCTTTTGAAGGCCAGCCATTGGAGGAACTTGGTCATCGTTATGAGCAAGCTTCTGTAGGCCCTTTTTGGACATCCTACCCTGAGCTACCATTCTCCACAAAGGGGATGGCCCCCTTGGAAGCCCGCAAAAAGATATATCAAAAATTCATCAAAGATTATCTACGTTGTGTCGCCGGAATCGATGATAATTTAGGAAAGATTATGCGTTATCTTAAAGCGGCAGATTTAGATGAAAATACCGTCGTCATTTTAGCTTCCGATCAAGGATATCTTCTGGGTGAGCATAATTTTATGGATAAGCGCTTAATGTACGAAGAGTCATTGCGCATGCCTTTCGTCATCAGCTATCCAAAAGAAATCAAAGCCGGAAGTAAATTAGACGACATGATTCTAAATATCGATTTCGCAGCGCTGTTTGCAGACTACGCCGGCATCAAAAAACCAGCTTACATCCAAGGCAAAAGCTTTCGGAATAACCTTAGAGGAAATACACCCAAAGACTGGCGGTCCGCCATGTATTACCGCTACTGGCAGCATGCACCAATACGCCCTGCCCATCTTGGAGTCCGTAACGAACGCTACAAACTAATCTATTTTTATGGGCAGCCATTAGAAATGACTGGCAGCGATTCAAAAACAACAGCAGCAGCATGGGAATTCTATGATTTACAGGAAGATCCCATGGAAACGCACAATGCTATTCTGGACAAAAAATATGTCAAAGAAATTGCTAGGTTAAAGAAAGAACTGACCAAACTTAAAGCTGAAGCGGGCGACGATGATCAGACAAGACCGGCTTTTCAGCAACTACTCAAAAAGGAAGATTTAATTGACAAATAATTAAAAGAAAGCAATGAATCAAAAGTATATATTTTCTTTTATAGTACTCTTATTTACACTTGGAGCTTCTGCAGCTTCTGTTACACACGATAATAAACCTGCTCCTCCTCCAAACATCATTATTATTTTAATGGATGATATGGGTTATGCAGATCCAGTCTGCTATGGTGGTGGCCCTTATCAAACACCAAATATTGATAAACTTGCAGCACAGGGGCTACGTTTCACCGATTTTTATGCTGCTCAACCGATTTGCACGGCATCTAGAAGCGCTCTGCTAACAGGCTGTTATCCGACACGAATTGGAATTAGTGGTGCAATTGACCATAATGCCAAATTTGCACTTAACCCAGATGAACAGACCATCGCCGAACTTTTGAAAAGCAAAGGGTATAAAACCGGTATGGTCGGAAAATGGCATCTTGGGCATAAAGAGCCTTATCTCCCCCTTCAAAATGGGTTTGACGAATTCTATGGACTTCCTTACTCAAACGATATGGGGCCTATGATTATGAAGGGAAAAAATGGCAGGATTCAACTTTTTGGCGGGCTCAATATCCTCCACTTCCCATAATTGAAGGAAATAAAACTGTTAAAATTATATCATCATTTGAAGGCCAGGATCAACTGACGACAGACTATACAAGCCGCGCTGTTTCCTTTATCAAGCGGAATAAAAAGAACCCTTTCTTTCTCTATTTAGCACATGCTATGGTTCACGTTCCGCTTGGTATTTCCGAAAAATTTAAAGGCAAAAGTGGTGCCGGTATGTTTGGAGATGTGATGGAAGAAGTAGACTGGTCCGTAGGTGAGGTAATGAAAACTTTAGAACAAAATAACTTACTCGAAAACACGCTGGTAATTTTCACAAGCGATAACGGTCCATGGCTCACATTTGGAAACCATGCAGGTTCAACTGGAGGACTCAGAGAAGGTAAAGCAACCATATTTGATGGCGGTTTAAAAGTACCTTGCATTATCAGCTGGCCCGGTCACGTCAAGCCAGCAACAGTGAGCAACAAACTCTTAACCAATATGGATCTGTTACCGACGATCGTCAATATCACGCAGGCGACTAAGCCAACAAAGAAAATCGATGGGGTTGATTTCACGGAACTCCTATTGGGCAATGTGCAGAGTACCCCTCGTGATGAACTCGCTTATTATCACAATAAGAACAATTTAAAAGCGATCCGAAAAGGAAAATGGAAACTCGTCTTTCCTGCTGAAACCGAGACCTACGAGGCTCCCGCAACAATAGGCGGGGATCGATATCCGGGAAAATATGCGACGGTAAAGGTTCCGTTGGCCTTATATGACCTTGCAATTGATCCCGGTGAAGATAGGGACTTAAAAGATCAGTACCCGGAAATTGTCAGACAACTCCAACAGGTAGCAGATAAATATCGCCGTATGCTAGGTGATGGATTAAATAACATAGAAGGAACCGAAATACGTCCGGCGGCACAATTATAGATAAACAAAAGGTCTCGATTTGATCGAGACCTTTTGTTTTTTAATTGCTATTAAACAGCCGTATAACCACCATCAACTAAATAATAGCCTCCGGTCATAAAAGAAGATTTATCTGAACTTAGAAAAAGAACCAATTCAGCCACTTCTTCTGCTTTTCCCAAACGTCCAATGGGGTGCTTGCTGATTAATGCATTAATATGTTCTTTATCCAGTTGAGCTAATAAAGGGGTATCGATATAACCTGGTCCGACTGCATTGCAACGGATATTTTTTTGCCCATATTCTGCACCAATATTTTTTGTCAAACCCACCACTGCATGTTTTGCTGAAGTATAGGCACTCGATAGAGGAGCCGCAACAGTACCATGAATGGAAGCCATGTTGACGATAACACCACCGCCGTTCTTTTCCATCGCTTCTATTTGATACTTACAGCCATAAAATACCCCATTGAAATTAATATCGATCACTTTTTTCCAACCATCTAAACTATAGTCTCCCGTCAGTGCAGCTTCTCCCCCGATCCCAGCATTGTTACATGCGATATCAAGTCTACCAAATGTTTTAACCGCAAAACCAACCAACGCTTCATTATCAGCCGGGGACGAACTATCTGCTTTAAAAAATGCAGCTTCTCCACCCAAAGATTCGATTTGTTTTACGGTTTCATGCCCCGCTTGCTCGTTGATATCCGAGACAATGACTTTTGCACCTTCCTTGCCATAAGCCAATGCAACAGCCAGTCCGATCCCCGAACCAGCCCCTGTAACTAAAGCTACTTTATCTGCTAAAATTTTCATATGATATAAATTTTATGATAAATACAATTTACAAAAAGCAAAAGTGAATAGGTAGGCAAAGACCATTTACTTTATTTAAAACGAAACTAAGATGACATTTCTCATCTAATCAATTTTGTAGCTGCGGATATTTTTTATACAATCTATCCAAGAAGAAACGCCCCATTAATTGAAGTCTGGCCTGTGTTTCAAACATCCCGGCACCAGGAGAAATAATACCATGTGGCATACGCTGCACAGTACCATAATAGATAATATCAAGTCCATTTCCGTTAACTTCAAGATGCATTTTCTTTGGCTTTAATCCCATAACGGAGCCCATGCGCGTCACTTTTTCGGAATTACTGATCTGCGCTGGTCTAGCATCAAGTAAAGTTGCCTGATCGAAAACCAAATGGTCCCTTGCTTCGCCATCATCAAAAAACACATAATGTAACTCATCATTGCTGAGCACCAAATAAGAAGCATTATCCCGTTCGCTATAACGAGCCTTTACCCCTACAGCTGCCCAGGCAACAGTCTTCGCGGCTGTCGCCGCAGCCGAAGCAACTTTGTCCCCCACCGTTGCAATATACGCGCATTGCGTAAAGGCATCGATGGGAGCTCCATTCATTTGTTTTCTTAATTCGTTAAATTCATCATTTAACAATTCATCCTTTACTGCTGGCGCCAAAGAAATTCCAGATTCTCCTTCATACTTTTTGGCCGTCTCTTTTTGCTTCTTCATCATCATAAGGGAAATGAATACGCAGACCACAACGATCACAGCAAAAACACCAATGTATAACATCATAAAATAAAAATTTAGAAAGGGTTTATAATTCCATAAAAAATCCAGAAAGTGGATGACATAATTAAGTTTCCGCTTTCTGGTTTGGTCGGTTGCAAAAATTTTGCCAGACTAAAGAATTTTATCCGGATAGTGAATATTATTTAAAGCAGTTTGGTGCATATCCACCCAAATATCGGTATTTGACTGATTTAAAAGCCAGTTGGGGGAGCTACGCATATCAGCATCCTGATCGTTATTATAGACAGATGGAAAATCGGACTCTCTGGCTCTAAGCAAAACGACAATTGTACCAGGCATCAATAATGGAATATCCCCTAAGACGAGATTATAAAATCCATCTTCCAGCAACTGTGGATTAAAACGCTGTAAACTATCATAACTTCGTTCTAATTTACCGATCAGTTTTTCCAGCTCATGTGGGTAATGGGTCTCTACATAAGACTCAAACAGCCCGGAGCCCCTATTATAGGATCCTGATTTCATCAGGTTTAGCGCTTCATTTCTATAAACTTGCAACCAGCGATCCGAAGCCAGATCATGATATTCAGCATCCGCATGTTTACCATCACGTTGTAAAGCCCAACTCTTCAGTTGCTTGAGCCGTTCAGTTTCCTCAAATCCATTCTTTTCCATCCTGCTACCCCTCCCGTTCGTTGAGCTCCAATTGCAATAAAATATCGCGTTTCTTACCTTCAATCAAAGACAAATTGCCGGCAACAAAAACACCTTTCTGTCCCGAATTTTTGCTAATTCCATATACCGATGATTCATCGTCGGGATCTGACTCACCTTCATAGCGAAATAAGTAATCAATCCTGTATTGATCCGCGTTAGCCAGCAAATCGTCAAATTCAATGTTGTAGTCAATTGTATAGCCCAAGTTGTTTAGCTTTTCCAACGCAACACTTGCAGATGAGTACCCATGCATTCTTTCCATAGTTGATTATTCTAAATCCGATCCAAATTCTATATTTTATTATAAAACGATTGGCAAAAGGGTTTTGTTTTCCACAATTTGAAATAGTTTATTCAAAATCATATTTCTATTTTTGTGTTACCAAACACGATAATATATGGCAAATCTAGAAGCACCTGCTTATCAGCATACTCCCCAACTAGCATTTCAACGATTACTTGACGTCTTATATACCTTAAGGACTGAATGTCCATGGGATAAAAAACAAACCATGGAATCCCTTCGGCATTTAACCATGGAGGAAATGTATGAATTGACAGATGCCATCTTAGAGAAAGATTACCCCGAAATAAAAAAAGAACTTGGCGATGTATTAATGCACCTCGTATTCTATGCACGCATTGCGGAAGAAGAGGGACAGTTCAATATTGTAGATGTGCTCAATGCAATCTGTGATAAATTGATTACACGTCATCCCCACATCTACGCCGATACCAATGCTGACACAGAAGACCAAGTTAAATCCAATTGGGAGACTATTAAACTCAAAGAAGGTAACAAGTCCGTTCTATCTGGCGTCCCAAAAGGGCTACCCGCTCTGGTCAAGGCTTATCGTATCCAAGATAAGGTCCGCGGTGTTGGGTTCGACTGGGAAGACAAGAAACAAGTCTGGGAGAAAGTAGAGGAAGAGCTTGCTGAATTTAAAGCTGAATTTAATCTAGAGACTACGGCTCCAATCGATCAGGAAAAAGCGGAAGGTGAATTTGGCGACCTCTTATTCTCATTGATAAATTATGCACGGCATATGGGCATAAACCCCGAAAATGCACTCGAACGAACCAACAAAAAATTCATTGAGCGATTTAGCTATTTGGAGCAAAAAGCAGCTGCAAATAATCAACAGTTGCAGGAAATGAGTTTAGAAGAAATGGACGTTTATTGGAATGAAGCTAAAAAAATTAAAAAATAAAGCCACTCCCAAAAAGGGAAATCAGCGACGGAATTTAATTCGACTTTGTCAAATTTATGCGTAAATTCGCAGGAATATGGAAACAGTTGTTAGCGGTATCAGAAGTACCGGAAAATTACATTTAGGAAATTACTACGGCGCATTGAGCAATTTTGTGAAAATGCAAAATGAATATAATTGCTTTTTTTTCATTGCAGACTTACATTCACTGACGACCCACCCTACCCCGCACGGGCTTCAGGGAACGGTTCGCCAAGTTATTGTCGAATATTTAGCAGCAGGAATAGACCCAGAAAAATCGACAATTTACGTTCAATCAGACGTTCCAGAAGTTGCTGAACTCTATCTATACATGAATATGAACGCCTATCTTGGCGAACTTGAACGTGCTACTGCGTTTAAAGACAAGGTCAGAAGCAATCCCGATAATGTCAATGCAGGATTATTAACCTATCCGGTCCTGATGGCCTGTGATATATTGATTCATCATGGCACAAAGGTTCCTGTAGGTAAAGATCAGGAACAACACCTGGAAATGACACGAACTTTTGGCAATCGATTCAATCGCCTGTATAACGTAGATTATTTCAAGGAGGCATTCGCTTTCTCCTATTCGGATAAATTAGTTAAAGTTCCTGGGCTAGCAGGTCAAGGAAAAATGGGTAAGTCAAACGGCGAAGCAGATTGTATTTATCTCTCGGATAGTGAAACGGTAATCCGCAAAAAAGTAATGCGTGCAGTGTCCGATTCTGGACCAACTGAAATGAATCAGCCAAAACCTGAAGCCATTCAAAATCTCTTTGATTTGATGAAAGTCGTATCAACCCCTGATACACTTCAACATTTTGACGATCTCTATAATAAATGTGAAATTCGTTATGGCGATTTTAAGAAACAATTGGCAGAAGATATGGTATTGGCGACAAATGATGTGCGTTTACGAATTGAAGATATTTCAAATGACGATGCATACATTGCAAAAGTTGCGAAAATGGGAGCTGAAAAAGCTAGCGAATCTGCGCGAAAAACGCTGAAAGAGGTTCGTGAGATAATTGGTATTAAAAGATTTTATTAAGCTAGAAATAATATGCATATAGCTATCGTTGGAAATATAGGTGCCGGAAAAACGACATTAACAGAGTTGTTGGCCAGCCACTTCAAATTTGAACCTCAGTTTGAAGCTGTAGACAACAACCCTTATCTGGAAGATTTTTATTCAGACATGAAACGCTGGGCATTCAATCTTCAGATTTTTTTCCTAAACAGTCGCTTTAGACATATTGTAAAATTACAGGAAACAGGCATCGATATGATTCAAGATCGTACCATCTATGAAGATGCGTATATTTTTGCCGAAAACTTGTATGATATGGGCCTTATGAGCGCACGTGACTTTGAAAATTATAGTAATATTTTTCAAAGCATCATCCACTATATCAAACCACCGGATTTATTGATTTACCTCAAAGCATCCGTTCCTACTTTGGTTAATAATATCCAAAAAAGGGGCCGTGATTACGAATCAGCCATTCGCCTGGATTATTTATCGAAACTGAACGATAAATATGATAAATGGATCAATAATTACAAAGAAGGTAAAGTAATGGTTCTGGACAAGGACAATTTGGATTTCACAAAAAATCCTGAAGACCTTGGTGGTATCATTCAAAAAATCGAAGCCGAACTATTCGGGTTATTTGAATAATAACTATATAAGAAAAGCCTGTAAATACCTTAATTTTACAGGCTTTTTGATAAATACGGATTCTCCCCAGCCATTGATAAAAATTAAAAGATGAAATTTTTAGGTATTATCCCCGCCAGATATGCATCGAGCAGATTCCCTGGAAAACCGCTGATCGACATCGAAGGAAAAACAATGATTCAACGGGTCTATGAGCAGGTCAAAAAATCAACAAGATTGAACGAGGTCGTTGTAGCAACGGACGACCAGCGCATAGCCGACAATGTATTGTCTTTTGGTGGAAAAATCGTCATGACTGCAACACATCACCAATCTGGAACAGACCGTTGCGCTGAAGTCACAGCCCAAATGCCTGGTTATGATATTGCCATTAACATTCAGGGCGACGAGCCATTCATCAATCCAGCACAAATTGATTTATTGGCGAACTGCTTTGAAGACCCGGACACACAAATTGCAACCTTAGTAAAGGAAATTACGCTCGAAGAGGAACTATTCAATGTAAATATCCCTAAAGTTGTCAGAAACAGTAAAGCAGAAGCAATTTACTTTAGCAGGCAGACAATCCCTTTTTTAAGAGGTGTGGAAAAAGAACAATGGTTACAAAAGCAAACATTCTATAAACATATCGGAATATATGCTTATCAGGTAGATACGTTAAAAGCACTGACACAACTTCCTATTTCGATCTTGGAAGAAGCCGAAGCATTGGAACAGCTACGCTGGTTAGAAAATGGTTACGCTATCAAAACAGCAATTACGAATCATGAAACTGTCGCTGTGGACACACGAGAAGACCTCGATAAAATACTAAAGCTATTTTTCAATAAATAGTGAAAATTACCGGTGTTCGGTATAATGTAACGACCGGACACCTTCCAATAGAACCTGTTTATCAGCATCACTGAGTTTAATGAGCTGATCTTTTGCCTTAATCAGCTCATCTAACTGCAATTTGGTACTTACACCAACTACAGCTGTGGCGACGGCTGGATTGGAAAGGACATATGAAAGTGCAACAATCATATTTTCTTTACCTATACGCTTAGAAAGATTCACCAAGTTTCTCACAATATGGGATACTTCGCCTGAACTATATTGAAGAAATGGTTCAATAGACTTATTGATGAGAACGCCTTTTGCTAAAGCTCCGCGCACGACGATATTTACTCCTCTATCCGCTAGCAAGCCACTAATTTCCTCTTCTGGCCTTCGATCCAGTAGACTGTATTGCATCATTACCGAAGCAATATCAGATTTGGCTAAAAATGCTTTGATGACATTCGGACGAATGGATGAAAGACCGTAAGCACGGATTTTTCCTTGTTTCTTCAACAACTCAAATGCTTCTACAATCTCCTCTATCGGATCTTCTATCGTACCGCCATGTAGCTGATAGAGGTCGATGTAATCCGTTTTTAAACGTGACAACGATCCCTCTATAGCTTTAATAATATAATCCTTCGAAGCCTTCCAATCCCAGCCAGAACCATCTGCACGCCAAAGATTACCTACCTTTGAGGCCAGCACAATATGCTTGCGAAAGTGCTGTACACTATCACCGACCACCATCTCGTTTTGGCCTTTATCGTAAAGATCAGCCGTATCAAAAAAAGTGATCCCCTTATCAAAAGCTTTTTGGATGATATCCTTGGATTGTTTAGGCTGATTGCTCTTTAGAGACATGCAGCCCAAACCTATTTCCGAAACCATCAAGCTTGTATTGCCTAATTTACGTTGTTCCATCCGCAGCAATATCAATCAACTCTACCTCAAATACCAAAGTACTATTGGCAGGAATTTCGCCTGTCGCACGCTCACCATAAGCCAGTCTGCTCGGTATGAAAAATTTATATTTTGCCCCTTTAGACATTAATGGTATTCCAATCTGCCAACCTTTAATCACCTGACCTAAGGATAATTTTAACGGTTCGTTGCGGTCGTACGAGCTATCAAATTGCTTCCCATTCAATAAGGTCCCTTTATAATGTACCGTTACTTCGCTATCAGCTTTTGGTTTAGGTCCTTCTGCTTGATTTAAAACAAGGTATTGAATACCTTCTGCGGTAGTTTTCATTCCGGCTACCTTTGCATTTTCTGCAAAAAATTTATCTTCTTCAGCCCGACTTGCAGCTTCTTTTTTAGCACGGACGTCCATAATCGCTTGTTGGATAACTGATCTCCCTTGACCTTCTTCCAATAGCGACTTTTCACCCTTCAAAGCATCCGAAATTGCTTTAGCAATAACATCTGCCTTCAAATAATCGATTTCAATAGATTTTAGTGAATTTCCGATGTCAGCACCAAATGCATAAGACACGGAATCTGCCCTTGTTAGCAATTGATTTGTTGCATTTGATTTAGCTGCAATGACCTTCTTCTTCGCGGTCGAGCTCGACTTTTTTTGTTGGGCAAATCCTGTAACAGTTGTCAAGGATAATAGGGCTAATGCGATATACTTCATGTTTGTTTAACGGTGCTTCTGCACGATTTCATTTATAATTTCCTGCGTTATATTAGGGTAATCAACTTCAACCCTAGATTTACTGTTGAGCCAAGCTTCTATTGCCAGCATGTTTTTCTGTTTTAAACTAGAAATTACAGGTACCCCCATTTCCTCCAAAGATGCAGCGTTCAAATGCTGTTCATATTGATTCTTCATCGGGATAACCAACAGTTTCTTTTTCAAATATAACGCTTCTGCCGGTGTTTCAAAACCTGCCCCACATAAAACTCCAGAAGAAGAGGCCATACTATCAATAAAAGATTGGTTATTGATCGGCTTGATTGTCACATTTTTCATTTCAAATGCCTTTGAATTATGTTTGCTAAAAACATCCCACTTCACATCAGGAAACTTCATCAAATGCTTTAATAAATGGGCATCGTCATAAGCAGGCAGGTAAACAGTGTAATGACCCTGATCTGTTACATTCAATTCGCGTACGGCATTACGAATCACCGGTGGATAAATATGTTTGGAGTAACGCTTGAAATGAAAGCCATAAGAATGTGTAGACGGCGCATAATTTTTCATAATAAATTTACCCAGCATATCACTCTCATCTGGCTTAGGGCTAGCAGGATCCAAGGCCGCTATCTGATGACTCAAACCAATGCACTCCAAATCTTTGGAGTGACAAGCCCAAGCAGAGATCGGCTCAAAGTCATTAATCACCAGATCATAATTTTCAATAGGCAGGCTCTTAATTTCATTCGTAAATTTACGGATCGTCGAACTCATAAAGGTTTTCCATAAATCCACCCCGCCAGATTTACCAAAAATAAAACTCAAGCCATGAAAACGGTATTTCACTTCGAAGGGTAAAGATAGATCCGCCTGAATTCCACTCACCAATACATCTACCTCTCCTAACTCCCTCAAGCACGGAACAATATCCATCGCCCGGCTCAAGTGCCCATTTCCTGTTCCTTGTACGGCATACAATATCTTCATAACGACTATATTTTGTGTCGGCAAATTAATCAATTTTAACGAGTATTAATATTACTTTATTGTTTAGCTATGTTAAGAAAATGTAAATTAACATCGACAAACAATTCCGTTAATCCATTTTTAATTTTCCTTTATGTATATTTAATACCAACAATTAATTAATAGCCAGTTTGATACCACATGAAGTCTCTATTTTATTGGATGCTCGCTATAGCGGCCACATTAACGCTAACATCTTGGGGATTTTTTGCCCATAAAAAAATCAATCACTATGCCGTCTTTGCCCTTCCAGCAAAGCTGGCAAAATTTTATAAACACAATATAGACCTTATTACCGAAAAAGCGGTCGATCCAGACAAGCGTTGCTTCACGGATAGCGCTGAAGGGCCCAGACATTTTATTGACATAGATGACTATCGCGAGGATAGAGTGATCGATTCCATTCCGATACATTGGTCACAGGCGAAAGAAAAATTACAGGAGAAACAATTATTAAAGAATGGTATTGTCCCCTGGCAAATCAATCTTACCTATCAAAAGCTTGTTAAAGCTTTTCAAGCAAAAGATTATAAACGGATCATCAAACATTCAGCAGAACTTGGTCATTATATTGCAGATGCTCATGTACCGCTACATACCACTAAAAATTACAATGGACAACTAACGAATCAAATCGGTATACATGCATTCTGGGAAAGTCGCTTACCAGAGATGTTTTCCGAAAAATACAATCTCTTGGTTGGAAAAGCCTCTTATATTAAGGATCCTTTGGCAGAAGCGTGGCAAATCATCCGCGAAAGTAATCGCCTTGTCGATTCCGTCCTAGATGTCGAAGCCAATCTCAATAATCAATTTAAATCTTCTCAAAAGAAATCTTTTATTGAACGAAACAACCAACTGTTGTGGACCTATTCAGACAATTATGCCATTGCCTATCACAAGACCATGAACGGCATGGTGGAAAGGAGAATGCAAAAAGCAGTCTTACGTGTTTCCTCCTATTGGTATTCTGCCTGGCTTGAATCTGGTCAACCTGACCTAAGCAACATTGAAAAAATAAAAATGATTGACAAACAAGATCCCATTGATATAACTGGGAAAAAACCAATCGGCCGGGAAGAGTGGATGTAGATAAATAGCCATACAACAACCGGACTATTTATATTGTTAATACCGGACTACTATTTTTTTAATCAGCTACGTTACTTTTGCAGCGTAAAAGCTATGAAAAAATCATGTTGAATAAGAAAATTACGTTAACCAAACTTGCAGTAGTGCTGAGTATAGGGGCTGCATCGGCACAGATCAAGGATACAACAGCCTTGAGCGAGGTCATCATTAATCAAAATCGCTTACAGATTCCTTTTTCCAAACAAAGTAAAAATATACAGATATTGACACAAGAAGATATCCAAAGACTCCCAAATCGATCAATTAACGAATTGCTTACCAATATCCCCGGAGTTGATATTCGTCAACGTGGGCCATTTGGTTCACAGGCTGATATTAGTATCGATGGCGGTTCTTTTGAACAAACCGCGATCCTGCTCAATGGAGTTAAAATCACCGATCCACAGAGTGCTCATCACAATATGAATCTTCCCATTCCTCTCGAAGCCATCGAGCGGATCGAAATCATCAGAGGGCCAGCATCACGGATTTTCGGCATCAATGCTCTTACCGGCGCCATTAATATCGTAACAAAGAAAATTGAATCAAATCAGATTAGCGCCCAGGTATACGGCGGATCCTCATTCAAAGATAATGAACAGACGAGCACCGGGAAGTATTATGGTAAAGGGGTTCAGCTTGGATCACAATTCCTTACCAAGCAGACGAGCCACGGTTTATATTTTGGCCATGAAGACTCGAATGGACAACGTTACAATACAGCTTCCAACAATAATAAGCTCTATTATGACGGAACATATCAACCTGATGCATCGAATCTGGTAAAAGCCAATGCGGGCTATATCAACAATCAATTTGGCGCCAATGGTTATTATGCCGCGCCGAACGACAAGGAGGCTTACGAGCAGGTTAAGACCGCTTTTGCTTCCCTGCAGTCCAAGCATCAATTAACATCGACATTTTCGATCAGTCCACGTCTTAGCAATCGGTATAATGAAGATGAATATTGGTATCTAGGAAGGGAAACGACAAAAGGAAGAGCCAAACACTATAGTAATGTTTTTGGCGCAGAAATCAATGCCGCATTGGAGCAGCGTTATGGAACCTTCGGCATAGGGCTGGAAAGTAGATTTGAACATATCAATAGCACCAGTATTGGCCGTCATGACCGAGAGAATTACGGCGGCTATCTAGAATTCAAAACGGAAGCGATCGAAAAACTGATGATCAATGCCGGAGCATATATCAATTATAACTCGAAATTTGGCTGGCAGGTCTTTCCAGGTCTTGATTTAGGTTACGATATTACCGAACATTGGAAGATTGTCGTTAACGCAGGATCAAGCCAACGTATCCCATCTTTTACCGATCTTTACAATAATCAAACGGCCAATATCGGAAATCCAAACCTTACCTCCGAAAATGCCTATCAGATTGAGGGGGGGATCAAATACCTATCCAATCAAATTGTTGCCCAAGCGGGTTATTTCCACCGTAAAATAGACGATTTCATCGACTGGCAAAAAACCGATGCCAGTGCTGCGCCCGGAACAGTCATTCCTTGGCAGCCAACAAATATTGGGAAAAACAAAATCGATGGATTGAATGCATCTTTTCGATACAATCTCAATGATCCCAGTGCCACGACACGCTATTTTACAACCCTTAGCTACAATTACCTCAAGCCCAGTGTAACGTTGGCAGACAGCGTATTGTCCAAATACGCAATAGAGAGCCTAAGACACCAAGTTATCGTCAACTTTACAATAAATCATAAAAATTGGATGTTAACCACTGCCAACCGTTTTAATGAACGGATCAGTTACAAATCTTATTTTATCGCAGATGTAAGAGCGGCCTACCAATTTAGTGATTTAAATATCTTTGCTGATGTGCAAAATATATTTGATAAAAGTTATATCGAAGCAGCCGCTGTTCCTATGCCAGGACGCTGGTTTAGCCTCGGGGCAAAATATAAACTAACTTACTAAATCCAATAAAGGGTAAAATTTGTTGGCTACACATTTTGCCATTCGTAATACAAAACCCCAAATGGTCATTCCATTTGGGGTTTTTCATAGTACACTCATAACTCAGAAGCTTGCTTCTTTCTTACACCGACAACAATAGCTTACTTTTTCTTTGGAAGCACGGATAAAATCCCGCCGATTAAATGTTTTTGGAATTCAGGCTCATCATAAGATTCTTCAGTATGGCCTAGACCAGTATAAAACACTTTGCCGCCATCATAATTCTGCGTCCAGGAAATCGGATGTTGATCCCCCATTTTTCCACCTTGGTAGCTTTTTTCATCTAAATTCATCAAAACATGCAATCCATCTTTCACATCCTTGAAATTATACCATTCGTCCTTGTGCCACCAGATCGGCTCAAGATGCTTCGTAGCGGCATGTTTTCTATCCAGCACATCAATTTTAGCTTTTTGCACAGCAGGATGAGATGCAAAATATGCACCAACCAGACCATTATACCAAGGCCAGTCAAACTCGGTATCCGTCGCAGCGTGGATGCCCACAAATCCCTTACCTGATTGGATATACCGCACAAAAGCTTCTTGTTGTGCATCATCAAGGATATCGCCAGTCGTGCTCAGAAAAATAATAGCGTCGTATTTTTTTAACCCCTGGTCTGTAAATAAAGCCGCATCCTCTGAATGATCAGACTTTATCTTTTCTTTATCTAGTAATTGTTTGAGCACCTGCGCTCCTTTTTCAATACTACCGTGTCTAAATCCTTTTGTCTTGCTAAAGATCAGTACTTGTTTTTGCGCGTTAACAGCAATTGATACCCCAAAAAGGAGAAACAGAAAAATGATGATTCTATTCATGATATAAATGGTTATTATGATTTAAGTTTAGGTTTGCGATTTTCAGCAACTCTATTATGCTAAAAATTGAAAGTAGAAATGCCCTATACTCTCCCGCTATAGGGCATTTCTTTTATTTTATGAAGTAATCAACTCCCGATAAAAATCAAGACTTTCTATAATGTCGTCTTCGGACACATAGATATCATATTGACAGCTGCCAATTTGATCAAGCAGCGCGAAACCAATCTGGTTAGACAGGTTTTTCTTATCGTTCCGCATCAAATCCAGCAACGCAGTGTCAATGGAAGAATCAAATGTATAATCCTTAAAATATCTTCTGAACGTTTGGATCAAATCATTTAATTCATCCAAGGGCAGACCATTTAATTTATGCGACAGATATCCTTCACAAATCATTCCCGCTGCAATAGCCTCTCCATGTAACAAAGGTGAAGAATCGTTCAGCAAAGAATATCCTTCAATTGCATGACCAATCGTATGACCAAAGTTTAAAATTTTACGGAGCCCTTTCTCCTTAGGATCCTCAAGAACAACGCGATTTTTGATCGAAACAGAGTGCTTAACCAAGGAATTATCGATTTGATCAATTTCAAGAGCCTTTACCTGCTCATAATAAGCGCGATCGAAAATAAGTCCATGTTTGATCACTTCCGCGAAACCTGAGATTAACTGACGTTGATCTAATGTTTTCAAAAACTGACTTGAAATAAAAACGGCCTGTGGCTGTGCAAAAGTTCCAATAATATTTTTTACACTCCCCATATCGATACCGGTCTTGCCTCCCACTGACGCATCTACTTGGGACAATAATGTCGTTGGGATTTGGATAAAATCCATTCCTCTTTTGAAAGTAGATGCTGCAAATCCGCCCATATCCGTCACAACACCACCTCCAAGATTAATCATCAACGAATGTCTATCGGCTCCAAAATCGAGCATATTATGCCATACACCAATACAGAAATCAATATTTTTATTCTCTTCCCCCGGATCCACTTCAATCACATCATAATTCGCTAAATTGGGCAAGGCTTGCTGAAATATAGGCAAACAATTATCTAAGGTATTGGTATCCACCAAAACGATGATCTTTGAGTAATTGCGCTCAGCTAAAAATGCCTCTAAAGAGGCCAAAGTATCATCAAAATATACCTGATAGCCCAAACTTTCTATGACTTCCATTCTACGATTCTTTAAGGTTTAAGTTTTCTATTTACCAATATTGTTTAATATTACACCAATTTTATTTGCATCCCATCAAATTCAACAACATCTCCCGGTCTCAATTTGAGTCTTTTTCGATAATCGATCTGTCCATTGTATTTCACACACCCTTCCTCCACAACCCACTGAGCCATAGCACCATGCTCAACCCAATTTAAAGCTTTAAGTAACTGTATAAGCTGTATGTATTCGCCCTCGATTTTAAATTCTTGCATTCCACAAAAATAGTGGTTTCACTGAGGAATACAAGAATAATCATCGTTTTAATGCTTAGTAAATTGCTACATTTGCCTTATTGCAAATAAAGATTATGATTGAGAATTCTGAGCCCAAGACATTATCCTTTGATAATACAGAGATTGCTTTTAAAAGTAAAAGTGATAAGGATTTGGAAAGAGCGTATTGGTTATTCAAAATAATAGCGAATAACTTCTTGACAAAGGTAGGTCCGTCGATGACCAACTTTGCACTGAACATAGGACTACCTATCCAAGGCATCATCCGTAAAACAATCTTCAAACACTTCTGCGGTGGAGAAACCATCGAGGGTTGCGAAACAGCCATCAACGAATTGGGAGAGAACGGTGTAGGCACAATATTGGACTATTCTGTTGAAGGAGAAGAGACTGAAACTGCATTTGACGCTTGTTGTAACGAAGTACTGCGTACCGTAGTTGCTGCCAGCAAAAACAAGTACATTCCATTCTCCGTATTTAAACCAACAGGTTTGGGTCGATTTGAATTGTTTGAGAAGGTTAATGCCAAAGAGACGCTAACAGAAAGTGAGCAGGCAGAGTATCAACGTATGTTAGATCGTACAGACCGTATCTGTAAGGCCTGTCATGCTGTAGGTGTGAAAGTATTAGTCGATGCTGAACATTCATGGATTCAAGATGCTATCGATGACATTGCCCGCGAGATGATGGAAAAATACAATATGGAAAAACCAATTGTATATAATACATACCAATTGTACCGCAGTGATAAGTTAGCTTCTTTGAAAGCTGATTTTGAATATGCAAAAGTAAGAGGATTTCACATGGGAGCTAAAATCGTACGTGGTGCATATATGGAAATAGAACGTGCCCGTGCAGCTCAAAAAGGTTATCCGGATCCAATCCAACCGAATAAAGAAGCTTCCGATAGAGATTACAATGAGGCCATTGAATTTATATTGGATCATCTGGACAACTTTGGACTTATGGCAGGTACTCATAATGAGGATAGCAGCATGCTATTGGCAAAAGAAATTGACAGACGTGGCATTGATAGATCCACTGATCGTGTCTTCTTTGCCCAGTTATTGGGTATGTCTGACAACCTTAGCTTCAATTTAGCAGCACACGGTTACAATGTAGCTAAATACATGCCTTATGGACCGGTTAAAGCTGTTATGCCGTACCTTTTCCGTAGAGCACAAGAAAATACATCAGTCGCCGGGGCGACAGGTCGAGAGCTCGGGCTTTTGATCAAAGAAAAACAAAGAAGAAAAGCTAGTCGATAACGACTAGCTTTTTTTATAGACAGCAAATATCTATTCAATCTGTTTAAAGAGTTTTCCTCAAACACCTCACAGTAAATACCGGACTTTTGATAAATAAAAAGACATTTCAAGCCCCCAATACGCTCACTTTTACGTTTGGAACAACCTAATTACAAAATCATTCCAAAATTCTTAAAACTATTATTTATGTTTGCAAACTTTTCCCTTAAAACAGAGTTCATAGTGGAAGGGTGCTCCCCGAGAGCTTAAAAGAATACATTTGAAATGGAGGAAAAACTTAGATTATTTGATCTTGCACGTCAACAGATGGGCAAATACCCCAACCTTGACATATTTGCACACAAAATAGACGGCAAGTGGAATTACATCAAAACAGCAGATTTTCTTGAGCAAGTAGACAATCTCTCCAAAGGTTTGATTGAACTCGGTGTAAAACCCAGCGAAAAAGTTGGTCTCATTGCAGGCAGTAGCATGGAATGGCATCTGATTGATTTTGCAATCCAGCAAATTGGTGCAGTGGTGGTTGCCATCTATCCTAATATTACAGATACAGACTACCAGTATATATTTAATGATGCTGAAATCAGGGTTTGTATAGTCAGCAATAAAAGCTTGTACGACCGCCTAATGAACTTAACGGATTCAATCTATACATTAAAGTACATTTTTTGCATCGCAGATCAGGAAGGAACACGCAGCTGGAAAGAACTCAATGAGATAGGCTCAAATTGCTCATCCGAAAAACTAGCACTACTACGGGATCAGGTTAAACCTGAAGATCTCGCTACATTGATTTACACTTCCGGAACAACGGGCAAACCAAAGGGGGTTATGCTCTCGCATAATAATATATTTTCCAATGTATTGGGTGCCGCAGAAATTACCCCCTGTAAGGCATACGACCGCGGATTGACCTTCCTCCCGCCCTGCCACGCCTACGAGCGTATGGTCTTATATACCTACATGTATCTTGGTTTTACGATCTATATTGCAGAATCTTTTGATAAAATTGGCGATAATCTAAGAGAAGTAAAACCCCATATCATGACCGTTGTCCCCCGTATTCTTGAGAAAGTCTACGAGAAAATAATGAAGACAGGCCATGATCTCACCGGCTTCAAGAGAAAGGTATTTGACTGGGCAGTTTCCATTGCAGAAGAATATGATCCCAATCCCAAGAAAAGGAGCTTTGCTTATAATGTCAAATTGAAACTGGCCAAACAGCTTGTACTCAATAAATGGTACGAAGCACTAGGCGGAGAATTGCTCACCGTCGCTTCAGGATCGGCTTCCCTACATAGTAAATTAACACGTGCTTTCCTAGCTGCTGGTATCCCATTATATGAAGGATATGGTATGACCGAGGCCTCGCCATTAATTTCCGTCAATCACTACATCAAAGGAATACGTATTGGAACTGTTGGACTTCCCGTCCGTTTTGTCGAAATAAAACTAGCTGAAGACGGCGAAATACTGGTTAAAGGTCCTAACGTCATGATGGGATATTATAAAAATAAGGCCGAAACGGATAAAACCATTATCGATGGATGGCTGCATACTGGTGATATTGGCAAATGGGAAGACGAGAAATTCTTGAAAATCATCGACCGAAAAAAAGAAATGTTCAAGATTTCCGGTGGAAAGTACGTCATTCCTCAGCCGATTGAAACGAAACTCGTTGAATCTAAATTTATTGAACAGGCAATGGTTATTGGTGACGGAATGAAATTTGCCTCCGCCTTTATTGTTCCAAACTATGCTCATTTGTTAGACTGGGCCAGAACAGATGCTCCTGAACTTGCAACCATGACGAAGGATGATTTTCTGACTGACCCTGCAATTGTTAAAAAAGTCAATCAGGAGGTACGTCGTGCAAACCAGCATTTTGGCAACTGGGAGCAGATAAAAAAACCAATTATTTTAAGAGACGAATTTACTATTGAGAATGGGGAATTAACACCGACATTGAAAATGAAAAGGAAAGTAATTCTCGAGCACCATCAGGAGGAGTTCAACAACCTTTATCAAATGGAAATTGACTAACTGTCAACAAAGTAAAATTTTAGCATGGCGGCATAGTACTAATACGAGTAAAACATGAAATTATTAAAAGATAGAATCCTTCATGATGGTAAAAGTCTTGAAGGCGGCATACTTAAAGTAGACAACTTCATCAATCACCAAATGGATCCTGTATTGATGAAATCTATTGCGGTTGAATTTGTGCGTCGCTTTGCAGACTTACCAATTAATAAAATTATCACGATTGAAGCAAGTGGGATCGCTCCAGCCATCATGCTTGGGTATCTTCTGGAACTCCCGGTTGTATTTGTTAAAAAGGCAAAACCCACCACTATGGCTGATATGTATGTAAGCCAGGTGCATTCTTTTACTAAAAATAGAACCTACGACATCTGTGTAAGTAAAGAATTTCTTGCACCTGGAGACAATGTTCTTTTCATAGATGACTTTTTAGCTAATGGAAATGCCGCATTTGGCATGCTTGATTTGGTCAAGCAGTCAGGCGCATCATTGCTAGGCATGGGATTTATTATCGAAAAATCTTTTCAGGAAGGCGGCAAGAGATTGAGAGAATTAACCGATTTAAGGATCGTATCTTTAGCACGGATCAAATCACTTGAAGTCAATAAAGTCAGTTTCGAAGAAGATTAAAAGAAAAATAAAAGCCTCATCTTCATAAAGATTGAGGCTTTTTTATTCAAACAACAAGATAAATTCTTTCTAATCCCAGCGATAGTCGTTGTAAAAATCTTCAGGATGTCTACTGATCGGCACTTCTTTAACAACGCGAATATTAGCTGCCCCCAAATTGACATTCAGCATAAATGAAGGTACATTTGCTGAAAAGTTCCAACGACCATTCCGCATATACACATAACCGCCTCTGTATGGATCGTAAAATGTTTTATAGTCTCTAAAGTATACATGGTGTCTGCTATCATAACGATGTGCTCTTGCCCAAGCCGGTGCCCCATGACGGTATCCTTTTCGATAAGACTTGGCAACTTCTTTATGATATTTACGATCTTCTTTCTCGCGTTTTTCTAGATACTTTCTATATTCTTTATCCCTTTTCTCTTCATATTTTCTACGCTCTTTGTCCTGTTTCCATTCTCTTTCATGTCCACGATATTGAGCCGAAGATTGTTGGGGAGCCATAAAGACCAAACCGCCAATTGCCAACGCGAAGTATATCATCTTTCTCATAACAGTATAATTTAAATTTAAAAATCAACCATGTCCGGCCTGTGTTTTAATATCGTTTTTCACAAGCGCTTCTATGGGTATGACTTCAATGTTTGAACAAAGGTTTAATTGGTCACACCGAATTTAATTTGTCTCGCAATATATAGAATCCATTACTTCAATTTAATGTATCTTTGCAGCATGTCAAATACGGGATATATCACTGAAGATACCATTGTTGCATTAGCGACATCTTCTGGAGCAAACGGAGCAATTGCAGTCATACGCGTTTCGGGTCAGCATGCCATAAAAATTACAAACGAAATATTTAAAGGAAAGAACCTGCTTCAACAAGCCTCTCATACGATTCATTTTGGAACCATACGCGATGGTGAAGAAATTATCGATGAAGTACTTGTTTCTTTATTTGTAGCCCCGAACTCCTATACCAGAGAAAATTCGGTAGAAATATCAACGCATAACTCCAAATACATTATCGAAAGAGTTGTTAGCTTACTGATCAAAAAAGGAGCACGTGCTGCTCGTCCGGGGGAATTTACCTTACGTGCCTTCCTCAACGGAGGAATGGATCTATCCCAGGCGGAAGCAGTAGCCGATTTAATTGCATCCAATTCAGCAGCCTCCCACCAAGTGGCGATGCAGCAGATGCGAGGCGGTTTTTCCAATCAGCTTAAATCCCTTCGCGAAGATCTCATACACTTTGCATCACTTATCGAATTGGAGCTTGATTTTTCAGAAGAAGATGTTGAATTTGCGAATAGAGATCAGCTTAAAAAGCTAATTCATAAAATACAGGTCATTGTTCAAAAATTAGTACACTCTTTTGAACAGGGGAATGTTCTGAAAAATGGTGTCCCAGTCGTCATTGCCGGAAAACCTAATGTTGGAAAATCAACGCTACTGAACGCTTTTTTAAATGAAGAACGGGCTATTGTTTCCGACATCGCAGGAACCACCCGTGACACCATTGAGGATGAAATTAATATTCATGGTGTAACATTTCGATTTATTGATACTGCAGGTATACGAGAAACTGCAGATGTGATCGAAGCCAAAGGAGTTGAACGTACGCGCGAAAAGATGAAACAGGCACGATTGATTATGTACCTTTTCGATCCAACGCAAGACAAAGTTGAAGAAGTGCAATCTCAGTTACCTGAGATTGAGAATCTCCACATTCCTTTTGTCACCATTATTAATAAATCTGATCTACTTTCTGAGGAACAGAAAGCGGCTTATCAAGTCCTCAATCCGCTTTATATTTCAGCAAAAGAACAGACCGGTGTCGAAGAATTGAAGGATGAATTAATCAATCGGGTACAATTAGGAAATCTCAATACGGATGATGTCATGGTAACCAATATTCGTCACGTAGAAGCACTGCAAAAAACGGCAGATTCACTAGAACGTGTTATATATGGTATCGACAATCCGGTCACTTCAGATTTTCTAGCCATGGATATTCGTCAAGCCTTATATCATCTTGGTGAGATCACAGGAAGCGTTTCGACAGACGATTTATTAGATAATATCTTTTCGAAGTTCTGTATCGGCAAGTAACTCCGAGAAAAAGAATACCAATAAACCACCTTCTGCCCCAAAAACTTAGAAGGTGGTTTATTGGTATTGATTACTCCCTAGCTCCTACTTTTATTGAAATCAGTTTGTAAAACCTAGTAGTTCGAACAACTTCTACTCTTTTCACAAACACTCAAAGCCAAATATTTTTGGCACCTTCACAATTGCGATATTCAAAAGACCAGATTTTAGACCTGACTGAGAACCCTTTATTTGTCTTCCCTTTATTTAAATTGCTTAGGTCTGTCTTTTTCTGCTGCTCTTGCTGCAATCTCATCAATGCGCTTTTTGCGGGTTTCTGCTCTTTTGGCGAGAACAATCCATTGAAGCATCATTTTTTTGACGGATTTACTCAATCCAAGAAAATAATCTTTTGAACCTTGATAAACCTGAAATGCCTCATCAAGATCCGTGGGAATAATTAATTCTTCCACACTATCCAAAATAGACCAAGAGCCATTTTCTTTTGCAATTTTTATGACCTCATGCCCTGCCGGCATCATCAAATTACTGTTAATTAATTTCTGGACTTTCTCCTTATTAATTTTAGACCAGGTACTTTTTGGCTTTCTCTGGCTAAATAGCTGCATAAATGAATAAGCATCAATCGGTCTCCTCGTGCTATCAATCCAACCAAAACATAATGCTTCGTCAACAAGTTCAGTCCAGCTAATGACCGGTAAATTTGACTTTTTAGTATTACAGATCACCCAAATAGATTTCGCTATTCGATGATTGTTTTCGAGCCAAAGCCGCCACTCCTCCTTTGTATTCAAATAAATAATTGATTTCTCCTCTGGGTTATGCTTTATCATTGGTTATTGAGTTTAGTACTTAGAGATAATGTACGAAATTTATCTTTTAAAAGAATAGTACTTTTTTAACTCTATCCTTTCCGCTTTGTTTAACAGCAAAGTCGCTGTCATTCGATAGACAAACGATAACAGTTCAACTATATTTTTTATCATCACATTCTAGGAATTTTTCTTTCATTTTTATACTTCTATTCAAATAATAACTCAAGAAAAAAACGACCACTAATAAAGCAGATAATCCAGCGACAAGAACGGACGAAAACTGAAAAAGAACTTCGCCAAAAACCTTACTATCACCAAAGCACTGTACTGGGCTTCCCCATATATCGATCCCTATCGCTCCTTCACTCGTGCATTTTCTACAGGCCAAATATTCAGGGAGTATAAGTCCGAGGTAGATCGGCAACAAAATCCCATAAAGAGTAAGGAGAACGAGTTTTATGACCTTAATTGTTTTCATTTTATTTCTTGTGTTCAAAGCTGTTTAACGCCTACAAACTTCATTTTCTAAGAAATATCCGCTCATTTCATTATTATTATTTATAAATCTGCTTCTTTCTAGCAGAAGACTATATCCTACTCTAGAGATGCGCCTTATCAAAAACCGCCCTAAATTTACTGAACTTTGATCGTTAGAAAGACGCTTTTTTATATTTGCTCAGCAACATTTATAATTCGTTATACCTGCATCAATTTAAACAAACGTTTGTGTATCGAACTCACTTGAAACTGTAATTTATTCTCAGTATACTCGTAATAACATTGTAATCAATTTTTCCAAGGTAAACGTGCTAGCAAGCCCCTAGACAAATTATAAAACAGCGCGATGAGAATAAGTACTTTGCATCCTTTGTAGAAACGCAATTTAAAACCTATAAAAAATGAAACAAATCGATTTAAAAATCAAGCAGAAATGGAAGTTCTTCTCCCTATTCATCACCTGCTATTTACCTCACTTACTGAGCACGGCACAATCCAGCACGCCGGTTCTCCGTATCGGTATTATGGCCGATATGCAATACGCTGATAAAACAGATCATGGCAGTAGGTTCTACCACAGTTCGTTAATGAAAGTAGATACAGCTGTAGAATTCTTCAATCGCAATAAGGTCGATTTTTCAATGATTCTTGGGGATCTTGTGGATGAAGGGCCAAAAGATCTACCTCTATTGTTAGAACATCTCTCCTCATTAAAAAAGCCGAGGTATTGTCTACTTGGAAACCATGACTACGTCAACGTATCCAACCCCGATCTATTGTACAGTACTTTTGGCATGTCAGCTAAATACTACGCATTCACAAAGGGAAAATGGCGATTTGTGTTCCTAAACACAAATGCCCTCAGTGAATATGCCACAACAGCCCATTCAGCGGAGCGGAGCGAGTGGAAATTATTGGTCGATAGCCTACAAGCAAGTGGAAGAAAAAACACACAGCCCTGGAATGGTGGAGTTGATCATAAACAGCTCTTATGGCTACAAAACGAACTTGCCCAAGCGCGGAAAAAAAAGGAGCATGTAATCGTATTGACACATCATCCATTATTGCCAGAAAATGGCTATGAAACACTCAATAACAGGCAAGTTCTCGCTTTACTCTACAAATTTCCCGAAGTAAAACTGGTACTTTCGGGGCATAATCATAAAGGCAATTTCGTCCTTTCAAACAATATTCCTTTTGTAACCATGGAGGGTATGATTGAAACTTCTGCCAGCAATGCCTATGGCTTATTGGAACTTTATCCAAAAGAGATCAAGATCAAAGGCCAAGACAGACTCAGTTCAAGAGTATTTAAATTTAAGTCAAAATAGCGTTCAACTCACTGTATATTCAACGCAATAAGTGGCTATAAAATTAAAAGCCCCTCAAATGTCTTCACTTTTGAGGGGCTTTTTATAAAACTAAATGGAGCGAATAGTTTACTCCATGGTTGGATTAAATGTTCCGCCCCAATCTTTATTCTGTTTGATAGCTGGATTCTTATCAATGACAGATTGTGCCACAGGGAAGAAATAATAGGTATCTGGTACCAAATTCACTTTATTGCCTGTGCTTGGAACCTGTAAGACACTGTATTTGAACTGATTTTCTTTCAGCGAATAGGTCTTGGCCAATACATTTGCATCATCCAGATTCATCTCCGTTCCATTTGCGTTTATTGCAATAGCTTCAACGCCATGTTTCGTCGTGTTGTTCAGTATATTTAGCTTACGTAGCCTTCTTAAATCCCAAAAACGATGCCCCTCAAAACAGAATTCAATATTACGCTCTGCTAAAATAGCCTCCCGCATCTGCTCCTTCGTAGTCGCTGTTATTCCATATTTATTATCCGCACCAGGTTCAATTCCCGCCCTTTTTCTGATTTGCGTAACCAGATCTAATGCTGTTGCGAAGTTTCCTGTTTCATTTGCTGTTTCAGCATAATTTAATATGACTTCGGCATAGCGCATTAAAACAAAGTCCACATCATATTGCGTTTCCACTTCGGTTTGCTTTAATGATAATTTGGAATTTTTTAAGATAAAAAATCCACTATACCGATCCAAATTGGAAGAAGGTGTTTTTGCTTTGGGGTTTATACCAAAATCGTCCAGCGCTGGAGCTATACCCACCGAAGTGTATTGCCGTTTGCCTGTCTTCCCGGAAACTTCATAAACCTTGGCATTCCATACGATAGATTTTTCAAAACGTGGATCCCGGTTTTCCCAATAGGATTGTAAAAATTGATCTTCGTTCTTATAATATTTACCTGTTTGATCTGAATATAATTTTCCGTCTTTCATTGGAAATTCTTTTACAAATTCCCAGGATGGAACGGACCCCGCCGGCCCCCTACTTTCCGAACCTGGCCGTACCCCATTATCCCAACTGGCAACTTTATTCGGATAAGTATTAATTACTGCAAAAACGACCTCCGGTCCCTTTTCAACCAGCGCTATATTAGAATAATCAGGAGTCAGACTGTAGCCATCCGCTTTAAGCTGTTCATAAGCCAATTTATTGGCTACATTTGCCTCCTGCCAATAAGCATTCCCATAAGGATTAGAAGGATTGAACTGTGGCGAAGCTTTATATAATAATACTTTTGCCTTAAAAGCAGCTGCAAAATCTCCATCAACCTTTCCATAATCTGCCGTACCCTTGGCAATAGTTTTTGGCAGTAAAGAAATAGCCTGATCCAGATCTTTAACGATCAGATCAAAACATTCTTTTGTCGAATTGCGGGGAACATTCAGATCGTCATTTTTTAAATCTTGAGGTACCGTAATATAGGGAACACCACCATGCGTCCTGACCATATTAAAATACATATAAGCCCGGAGAAACAAAGATTGGCCAATCACCGCATTTTTAAAGTCTGCTTTTAACACCGTACTTTCACTCACCTTTTGTATAGCTGTATTAATTTTTCGGATGGTCGTATAATCCCAAGATTTGTAAGAGCCATTGTTGACAGTGACCGCATCCAATGGGAAAGCAATGCCAATTAATTGTTCAGAATTTCCATCAGCACTTGAATTCCAATTGCCAAATAGTGGATATAAATTGGCAAGATAGCCGTTGACTAAATTTGGATCAGCCCATACCTTAGCTTCATCCAGCGAATTGAGATCCTCAATGTCCAATACGTTTTTACAGGAGGACATACACAGAGCCAAGGCGATTAAAGGATAATATATTTTTTTCATCTTTTTCTCATTTAAAATTTAACATCAAGTCCAAACGTGAAGGTTTTCATGACTGGATAAGAATCATACAGTTTTTGCTCAGGATCATGGAATTCTTTCATCGGTGAGAAAACAAATAAATTGGTTCCATTAAAAAACAAATTGACGTCTTTTACGCGTATCTTCTCGGTCATGCTTTTCGGCAATCTGTAAGATACATTAATATCGCGTAGTCTCAGATAAGCTCCATTTCTTATCCAGAATGAAGAAGGTGCCGCACCAGACTCAGCCCAACCGGAATAGCCTGTGGGACGGGGATATTTTGCATTGGTATTATCCGGTGTCCAGACGTCCGAAGCCCAAATCGGATAATATGGCCGGAAGGTATCGCCATGCTGACGCATACCGCCGCCTTCCTGATTACTGATCATGCGATCATAGGCCAGAACTCCCTGAAATAAGGTGGAAACATAAAAGCCCTTCCAGCTAACATTGAATCCAAAGCCATAATTGATCCGCGGAGAATTATTGTCCGATAGTAGCTGCATATCATTATCATCAATTTTTCCATCCGGACCGCCTGAGTAATTCGCACCCTGAATATCTTTATATAAGATCATTCCGGGGAAAGGATCTCTTCCGTAAGTTTTAAATCCCTTTGCCTTCAATTCATCAGCTTCAGCTTGCGTCTTCACCAGACCCAACGCTTCTAAGCCTACAATTCTATTTTCCGGCCGTCCAATCCTTGAACGAAAGTTCTGCGGCTGGCCTGCAGCATACGCTGGTTCTTCATCAATAATATCCCAGCGGTCTTTTGCATAACCTAGATTTCCATTGAGCCCATAAGTCACCTCGCCAAGCTTGTCATTCCAGCTCAAAGAAATCTCCCCGCCTTTATAACTTCTTGCAGCATAGTTTTCAGGTGCAAGTGCGCGACCGTAATTATCCGGAACTTTCAATGATCTCGGTCCTAGAATGTTCGTTTCCTTGCGTGAAAAAAGATCAAGACTACCTGTCAGTTTGTTATTGATAAATCCAAAATCCAAGCCCAGATTGAAGCTTTTAGAAGTCGTCCAAGTAAGATTCTGCGTTGGCGTTGCACCATATGCAATACCATTGTAATAGCGATCTCCGAACATATAACCACCAGAGCTGTAATATTTTTCCAGATAGCCAAACTGACCAATTCGATTAGCATTCACATCCAGGTCATTACCCGTTGTACCATAAGAAGCCCTAAACTTCAAATCCGATATTGTATTTTTTATATCCGTAAAGAAGTTCTCGTCCGATACACGCCAGGCTGCTGAGACCGAAGGGAAGAAGCCCCACCGCTTGTCTTTGGGAAACAACGGGGATCCATCATAGCGGAAAGAAAATTCAGCAATGTACTTATCTGCATAATTGTAATTGGCCCGGCCAATGATACCACGCCGTGAATCAATTGTTTCATTGGCCGTTGTCGACCTAAAATTTCGATCCGTAGGATAAATAAACATCTGATCCAGTGCTGTGATCGGATTTTCGGCCCTTGAAGTGACATAAGTTCCTCCTTTCTTGGACTGCTCATAAACCAATGTCCCGTCCACAGCATGTTTACCAAACTTACGATTGTAATTTAAAAACCAGTTTACCTGATATTGCCACAAGCGCTGTGGGTTATAGTCCATAAAAGGCTGGCTCTGACTAAAAGTAAAAATATTGATATTGGCTTCCGAAGGTGGTGCCGGTATAAAACGGTTGTCATTCGGGTTCAGGGAGGTAAAAGTATAGTTCTTCTGAAAACTCATATAGCGCTTGCGCATATAATCTTCGGCAATATAACTACCCACAACTTTTGTCGATAGACCTTGTACCAATTTATCCAGCTTCAAGTTTAAGGTCATAATTGGATTGACCTGTCGTACTTTACGGTCAATATAACGATCCCCGATGACCTGATCGATGACATTCCAGGCTTGCCAGCTTCCCATCGGTGTCTGTACAGGATAAGCCGTTGGTGTATTGCTTGGTGTTCCATCTGCGTTCAAGTAAAAAGGATACATTTTTGGCCAGTTGAAGGTAACGCGATAGAAATCGGATACATCAAAATCATCGTCATTGGACGATGTACTAAATGGCCAAAAAAAACGCTTCGAGTTGGTCTGATTAGCTGAAATATTAAAATCCATGCTAAAATCCTCTGTAATCTGGGCAGAGATATTACTTCGGAGATTAAACTTCTCATGGTCCAAAGATTTATAAGAACCATTTTCTTTACGATAGCTCAACAAGCTATAATACGTAATTTTGTCACCGCCGCCATTAACCGATATCGATTGTCGATGCGTAAATGGATTGCGCCAGATAACATCATTGGCATTATAATTTTTGTCCTTAAAATAATCAAACTCCTTTTGACCATTTGGTATGGAAAGACCCCGGAATTCAGCGACCCTGTTTTGGTAGATCAATTCGTCTTGCGCAGTCGTTAAATTAGCAAGCAGCTCTTGTGTGGGCGTATTGAAGGTATAATTACTTTGTACATTAAATACTGGTGCTTGTGCTGTACCTTTTTTAGTCGTTACGACAACAACCCCATTACCTGCCCGCGTACCATATACTGCCGCAGTCGCCGCATCTTTTAAGAAAGTCATCTGATCAACTTCGTTTGCTTCGAGCACATCAAATGCAGCTTTATCGCGAACTATCCCATCAATTACATAGAGTGGCTCAGCAAAACTCCCCCGAATACGTAAGCTCGAGGACGCTCCGGCCATCCCCGAAGTATTCGTTACATTGACTCCTGCAGCCCTACCGGCAAGTGAATTGGAAAGATTTGAACTGGGGATATTCTTTAACTGCTCTGCATTTACGGTAGCGACCGAACCGGTAATATTCCCTTTTCGCTGCTTACCATAGCCAATGATCACGACCTCTTCGAGTGCTTGGTCACTCGATACCATGACCAAATTGATGTTGCTTGAGGAAACGGCTACCTCTTGCGTTGCAAATCCCTGGTAATTAACAATTAAAACATCGCCACGCTTCGCCCGAATGGAAAAAACACCTTGTTGATTGGAAGATGCTTGAACGGATGTTCCTTTGACCGTGACAGTGGCACCGGCTAATGCCTGCCCTTTCTCGTCTTTGACGATCCCTGTGATCTGATCTTGAGCTGCAATGGCACTGATCTGATCCAGATTCAGCCCATAAGAATCAGGCTGATTAAACAGCAGGCAAAGCCCCAAAAGGCTAATGGGTCTTGCCTTTCCATGAAGAAAAAAATTTCTCATCATAATTACAAATTGGTTTAAAATAATAAAGAACCTATAGGTTCAACTTTGGTTTATTTATTTTTACTGCTTTCTTTTTATAAAAAACAGTAAAAGTGGATTAGATTGTCTATTAAATTTAGAAAACAAAATCGTATTAACGAAATTAACATGATTTTTTAATCTAAAATTCACAGAAACGTTACACGCTTAAAATATGCAATGAAAAATGCTGGACATAGCGATTTTATCCTTTAGGCGGAGTGCCTAAAAAAGTAGGTTTTTACAGGGATTTAAAATGGATTTAAATCCCTGTAAGCGTCAAATTTTATAAAACTTTATGTTTTCGGAAGAGTCAACATCCGATCATGGAGGAAATCCCGAATAGGGCGTTAAAATTGTAAACTAGCATTTAGACAAAACTGTCTTCCGTTATACGTTGGTAGTACAACATAGCTCTTTTTCGAATTCTGTAATCGACTATCAACCAAAGGTAACAGCCAATAAGCAATTTTAGTACTTAAGATACCGACCCCTGCTCCCATCGCGATATCCGAGAACCAATGCTTATCATTATACATCCGCAAATAACCGGTACCTGCGGCAACAGCATAGCCCGCTATTCCGTACCAAATAGACTCCTGACTATATTCTTGCCAAAGCAATTCTGCACCAACAAAGGCTGCAGCAGCATGCCCTGACGGAAAAGAATTGTTCGCAGAACTATCTGGTCGCCAAACAGGAATGGTGGATTTCATAATTTTCACGGTTGAAGTCATAATAATATGGGAAACCGCTGTCGTAAACAGGCGTTGTTTAAGGTTATGCTTCGCAGGTATCCCGGCCGCATCCAGAACAAAAACTCCGGCAGTTCCGGCAAAGCGGGTGAAATCGTCCAATTTAATTCTTCGGCTATTCCCTCTCGAAACTCCGTCTCTAATGTCTTCATCTATCCCTTTCAAAAAGGGACTTCCTTTGGCAACTATACCATACGTGATCAATCCCACAGGAACAGCCAATTCTTTGTAAGGAATTTTCTTAAAAAAATGAGACCCGCTGCTCGAATCCGAAGGTTGCTCAGACAGGATTTGAGCAAATGAGTTAACCTGTATTACAAAAAGTAAAACCAGGATGCAATAAAAAGCAATGTATCTTTTGTAATCGATCATTTTATCCTTGATTTATTTATCGTGCGCAAAGATACTATTAATTTATCCAGTAGAAAAAGCTCCGGAGCCTTGTCAACGAAGGAACAAAGTTTTCATGTCGATATTCGTGCTATTGATCTCCAAACAAGCCGTGTTTTTCAAAAGCTATACACGGTGCTGATTTGGCCAGGGCTTACCCTCATCCGTTTCACATAACAATTTCAAACTTCGGAGAAAAGCGCCCCAGGTGTAGCTGCATTCGGCAAACATAGCTGAGTAGGCTTTCCAATCATCGTGCTGAAAGAACAACAAAGTTCCACAACTGCTACTACCCTGCTCAAACTGTCCCTGCATTTCAGGATAGAGGGATAATAATGTTTCCTGATCACCGAACAAAAGTTCAAAAGAAATTGAAGTTCCGATCCATTCATCTGCTCCCGCAATACAAAACCATTTAACCGTTCGAAAGGGCTCAAGCTTTTTGATTTCCATGGCTTTGAAATAGCCGTCCCCAAAAGTAAAGCGTGAAACAGTTCCATTCTCCGCCTTTGAAATAGTAAATGGAGTCCACCAAGAAGATAGGCCTTCTTGCGTACTAATAGCTCGATAAACAACCTCTTTGGCAGCACAAATCCATACAGTATGACGAATATTAGGCATAAGCATTTTTCCTTTATAACTAATGAGAAGAAAAAAGTCCGCTGTTGCATGCACTTATGTAAACAGCGGACTTTAGGTTCAGCATTTATAAATCATCAAAATCCGATAGTAACACCATTTGCAATCACCGCATCTTTTTTCACGACAACGATACCATCACATATCATGTGGGTCTCAAAGTCGCCATCATTCAGACCTGGCCCACCAATGATGCGAACATCGTCTCCGATACGACAGTTCTTATCCAGGATTGCATTTTCAATATAACAGCGTTTTCCAACACCTACCGGTGGTGGTTTCTGTGTATTTCCCAGTTCAAGCACCTCTTCCAATTGCTCATAGTAATCTGTCCCCATCATATAGGTCGATTTAATAACCGTTCCCTCTCCAATGCGGGAACGGATCCCAATCACAGATCGTTCCAGTTTATCTCCATTTAAGATACAACCATCGGCAATCACTGTATTGTTTAATGTTGTTCCCGAAATTTTGGAAGGCGGAAGCATTCGCGCCCGTGTATACACTGTCTCATTAAACAAATTGAAATCCGGAATATCATCGGTTAATCCAATATTTGCATCAAAAAAAGATTTGATAGTCCCAATATCGGTCCAATAGCCATCAAATTGATAACTCAACACCCGAAGGGCTTCTATAGCATCGGGTATAATTTCCTTACCAAAATCCATTCCTGGATTTGCAATGAGAAGGTTGCGCAATATATTTTTTGAGAAAACATAAATCCCCATGGATGCCAAATAATGCCTTCCCTGTTTGTGCAGATCTTCCGAGACCTCAGAGGTCCAGTTTAATACTTCCTCTTTATCGGGTTTTTCGACAAAGGCTGTAATCTCATTGGCTTCATTGGCTTTTAGAATGCCAAATCCAGTAGCATCTTTGCCATTCACGGGTATAGTTGCAATGGTAACATCCCCACCATTGTCTACATGGAAATCTATAAGCTTTGAATAATCCATCTGATACAGTTGGTCGCCAGACAACACCAGAATGTAATCATAATCCACATTCAGCAGATGTTTCTGTGTACGTCTGACAGCATCGGCTGTTCCTTCAAACCAGCGATCGCCCTCATTTGTCTGCTCCGCAGCCAGAATGTCAACAAAGCCCTTACTAAAAATACTAAAATTGTAAGAATTTTTGATGTGTGTGTTCAAAGAGGCTGAATTGAACTGCGTTAATACGAAGATCTTGTTATAGCCAGAATTCAAACAGTTCGAAATCGGAATATCTACCAAACGATATTTTCCAGCTATAGGGACTGCTGGTTTCGAACGTTGTTGTGTCAATGGGAAAAGGCGCGACCCTCGACCTCCTCCCAATACAAGGGAAACTACTTTGTGTATCATACCTCAATCCATTAATTGGTTATAAAATTGTTATCTTCAAGAATAAGGACCTTATCTGGTTTACGCTTGGGATCCTTTAAATTCAGGTTTAAGAATCCTTATTAAATTAGCAATTTTCCTGTAAAGAAGCAAATACCAATTTTGATCAGGTTAAAATCCAAATAAGCCACTAAATAGAAAAAGACAATAGATATAGCCAACGAGTAAGAGATTGACGCCTATTTGCGGGTATTTCTTTTGAGTAAATAGCCATATAATTTCTATAAAGGCATAAATAGACAAAGGTACCGCAAGACTGACGGTCATAAAATAAAGTAAATATCCAGCCCCTAGCCCATCATTTTGTCGCTTAAGAATCAAATAAGGAGCAATAAGTATCAAGAAGGCAATACACACCACAGAAAACCGGATAAAAAAATGTCGCTTTAATTTCTTATCCCTTTTAAGAGGTTTATACACAAACAGCGCTGAGCCCGTTATATATATAGCTAACAACAAGTAACCGATATATTGATGCGCTTCCTCCAGGCCGTTCCAATTTTGATTCGCATAGGCAAGACCAACAATTAGAAATAAAACAATAAATAAGACTACTTTAATATAATTCATTTAAAAACATCGGGGTATTGTCCCTGCTAAAGTATTTGAACGCTATAAATTTTAATATCGTATGGTATGCAACTGAAATTCAATAATTCCCTTCCTAACCAATAGTTTTGCCTACCAAAATTTGACAGCAAGGTCACAGCTTCAACAGCACTTTATAAACCATTGATTTAGGAAATCCGCTTAAATATGGATACCCGCCGCAAAAATAACTATTTAATCAAATAATTATAATTACCTGCAAATAATAAAGGCATTCATTAAATTTCTTAGATCGTTCAAAATTCAAAATTTCTACCAAATCACTTTATAATTTGTACTCCAAATTCGACATTCATACAATGAAGAGCGTTAATTTTAGCCACTATTGCTGTGGATACATTTGTTTAATATGAGCCAAATATAAAGGTATGCGCTATTTTAAAGTAATTCTAGTTTGTCCAATAGCCCTGTTACTATTGATGCTTTTTAGCCTGGCAAATGCACAGACAGCCAGCAATTTGGATTATTTTATCAGAAACGCCCAACTCAATAGCCCGCTATTAACAGACTACAATAACCAAATTCTTTCCACACGCATTGATAGCTTAAAACTAAGAGCTACTTATGGATTTATTGTCTCTGCTGAAGGTAATGCCAGCTATGCTCCCAGTAGCAAAGGCTGGGGCTATGACAACGCGTTAACGAATGGCCAATCCATCTTTGTTGGCGTCCGCGTATCACGAGAATTTATCACGCGGAGTAATCTCGCCACAAGACTCAATGCTTATAAAAGTAGTATCGCTCAAGTTGCAACACAAAAAGATATTGCAGTTCAAACATTAAATAGACAGATTACAGATCAATACATCACTACTTATACCAGTCAAAAACACATGAACCTGAGTGCTGAAATTATAGCTTTACTCGCCAAAGAAGATTTAATACTACGAAAATTGACGCAGAATGCGGCTTTTAAACAAACGGATTATCTTTCTTTTAAAGTTACCTTACAGCAAAATCAGCTCGCATTGCAACAACAAACTGCAGATTGGCAAAATAACTATGCCTTGCTCAATTATTTGTCGGGAATTATCGATACCAGCTTTCATGAACTTAATCCTCCGGATATGGGTGAAATATCCTTTTTTCCGGATTTTAAAGAAAGTGTGTATACAACCTCCTTTCAAGCTGACAGTACAAAACTGGCTAATGATGCGAAAGTTATTGAATACGATTACAAGCCAAAGGTAAATGTCTTTTCCGACGGTGGCTATCAATCATCGCTTACCCATACCCCATTTAAAAATTTTGGTGCTAGTATGGGTATTTCAGTCTCTTTACCGATCTATAACGGGCATCAGAAACAGCTCCTATTACAGCAAAATAACCTTGCCTTACAAAGCCGAAAAAAATACCTGGAACAAACGCAGCATCAGTATCAACAGGAGGTATTTAATCTACAAAATCAGGCTAAACAGTATAATAGCATGTTGGGCACGGCAATACAGCAAATTGAATATGCGACAACTTTAGTTGCGGCCAATGCTAAACAGTTACCCACTGGGGATGTGAAAATGGTCGATTTCATTCTGTCCATTAATAATCTTCTCAACCTAAAAGCGAATATCATTCAATATAACAATGCATTGTATACACTTAAAAATCAGATGAAATATCTCATCATTCAATAATTATGAAACTTCTCATCGCCATAGTCATATGCTCTTATTTGCTACTTTCTTGTCGTTCAGAAAATAGTGAAACGGCTAACGCGTCTGATCAGATCACAAAACCGGCAACCGAAGTCGACATTGCGTTCCCGTCAGATACAGCTAAGCTCGCCAATATCATTACTCTTAATGCGACAGCGTCCTATTTACTAAAGTCAGATGTAAAAGCCAATACCAATGGATATATCACAAAGATAACGATCAAAATGGCTGATCCGGTCAACAAGGGCATGCTGCTATTTGCTTTAGAAACAAAAGAAGCGAGGGCCCTGGGCAATACGATCAATAAATTGGATCAGTCTTTTCATTTCAACGGCAACGCAAATGTAATAAGTCCAGCAACAGGTTATGTCGCTATGCTTAATCACCAAATCGGTGACTACGTTCAAGATGGTGAGATTTTAGCAACGATAACCGATGCAAATAGTTTCGGCTTTGTGGTCGACGTCCCTTACGAATATCTCCAAATTGTAAAAAATAAAAAAGTACTACCCATTACCTTACCAGATGGTATCGTTCTACAAGGTACCATTGCCAAGGTTATGCCCACTGTGGATGCAATCTCCCAAACGGTAAAAATTTTATTGAAAGTCTCTGCCAATGACATTCCCGAGAATCTTATCGGTACAATTAGCTTCTCAAAAAATTTAGATTGTGGCCTTTCTGTTCCCAAGATGGCGGTATTGAGTGACGAAGGACAGACATCTTTCTGGGTAATGAAACTGATTAACGATTCCACTGCCGTAAAAACAATCATTGAAAAAGGTATCGAAACAGATAAATTCATTCAGGTAAAATCTGGTGATTTAACAATAAAAGACCCGGTGTTAATATCGGGGAATTTTGGATTGAGCGACACAGCTACAGTACATATCGCAAAATCTAAAAAAAGGTAAAACCAACAGGATCTTGGATTCCTCAAAATCATTTTCTCATGAAAAAGACTTTTTTTGTCACTTTTAAAGTTCCACTGCTCGTCACCATCCTTCTTGTCATTATGGGCGGTATATATGCCTATTCCAAGATCCATGCTGCACTATTCCCACAGATCACTTTCCCAAAAATAAAAATTATAGCAGATGCCGGGCAACAGCCCATTGACCAGATGACTGTTGGTGTAACCAAAATACTGGAAGATGCAATCAAAAAGGTCCCTGATTTGCAATTACTCAAAAGCACGACCAGTAGAGGAAGTTGCGAAATATCGGCTTTCATGTCCTGGGATATGAATATTGATCTTGCCAAACAACAGATAGAAAGTAGCATCAACCAGATACGAAATCAATTGCCTAATGATATAAACATTACGGTAGAGAAAATGAATCCTGCTATTTTACCCGTCATCGGATATTCGTTAAACTCGAATGCACTCGATCCAATTGAGCTAAAGCAACTCGCATTATATACCATTAAACCATTTCTTTCGCAAGTCCCCGGAGTCAGCGAGGTACGTATTATCGGTGGTCAGGACAAAGAATATCGGGTATTGATGAATCAACAGGTCATGGCCCGGCTGGGCATCACTTCAAGCAAAATAGAACAAGCCATCAATAGTACAAACTTCATCAAATCCAATGGCTACTCTGCTGATTTCCGTTTTCTATATCTCACGTTGACGGATGCTCAAATACGCAATGAAGCACAATTGCAAAACTTGGTTATCAGCAACGATGGAAATCGTATCGTTAAGTTAGGCGATATCGCCCAAATTATGGTACACCAAGCCAAGCAGTACATTAAAGTAAATGCGAATGGTCAGGAAAGTATTTTACTTGCCATTGTTCAACAACCTAATGCCAATGTTGTCGATTTGACCGCCGCAATGGAGGCAAAAATTGGTGCGCTGCAAAAAACATTACCAAAAGACGTTACATTAAAACCTTACTATGTTCAGGCAGATTTTGTGAAAGATTCAATAAAAAGCGTAACGGATGCCTTATGGATTGGACTATTATTGGCAATTGCCGTAGCAGTTATTTTCTTGCGTTCCTGGAAAGCGAGCCTCGTTATACTAATAACTATTCCGATAACACTGGCGCTTACGATTTTGTTGCTTTACACGATGGGGCAAACCTTTAATATCATGACATTAGGAGCCATTGCAGCAGCTATCGGACTTATTATCGATGACGCCATTGTCGTTGTGGAGCAAATACACCGTACACACGAAGAACATCCGGAAGAAACGGCTACGACACTGGTGCAAAAAGCCATAAATTATTTGCTAAAAGCCATGATCGGATCATCGCTGAGTACCATCGTGATATTTCTACCGTTTATGTTAATGAGTGGCGTAGCAGGAGCTTACTTCAAGGTTATGACAGATACTATGATCTTAACACTCCTATGTTCCTTTTTCGCAAGCTCTGTTTTACTTCCTGTAATTTATCTCTTTTTTTCGTCCCAGAAAAAAGACGCACGGCCCTCGCCGCATCATGACGTCAAAGAACGTAAATGGGTAGGATTTTTTCTAAAACATTCCTGGCTAAGCTATTCTTTCATCATCCTTTTAATACTTTGTACAATTGTAATCCTACCAAAGATCAGTACCGGTTTTCTACCCGAAATGGATGAAGGCAGTATCGTTCTCGATTATAACTCTCCTCCCGGCACTTCGTTGGAAGAAACAGACAGGGAATTAAAACAGGTTGAAAAAATAATCACCGCCATACCTGAAGTCGAAGCCTATAGCCGTAGAACAGGAACGCAAATGGGCTTTTTTATAACGGAACCCAATCGAGGCGATTACCTTATTCAACTAAAAAAACAGCGCAACAAAACAACCAATGAAGTCACAGATGAAATACGAAATCGCATTGACGCATCAGGGCTGCCGTTGACCGTAGACTTTGGACAAGTGATCGGTGATATGCTTGGTGATCTAATGAGCAGTGTCCAGCCCATAGAAATCAAAATCTTTGGAACAGACCAAAAAACAATTCAAGTTTACGCAAAAAAAATAGCTAAAATCGTACAAAAGGTCAATGGTACTGCCGATGTATTTGACGGTATTATAATCGCTGGCCCGTCAATTATCGTCAATCCCAAATTTCCAGTGCTGGCGCAGTACAATATCTCACTCGCCGATTTTCAAAGCCAGTTGCAGGCCAACTTAGATGGAAATGTTGTAGGCAACATCTTTGATAAGGTACAATATACACCAATCCGTTTACTTTATAATTCACGTACCAACCAATCTCTCAGTGACATCAACAACAGCATGATTGCCCTCCCAAATGGCGTCCTAAAGCCGTTGAGCGAATTTGCGAATGTTACAGTCACAGCTGGAACAGCAGAGATCAATAGAGAAGATCTTCAATCATTGGGTATTGTGACTGCGAGACTGGACAACGGGGATCTGGGTGGAACGATCCAATCAATCCGACAACACATCGACCAGCAAATTAAACTGCCAACAGGTTATTCCATTGTCTATGGTGGAGCCTATGCCGAACAACAACAGTCCTTTAAAGAATTATTGACTATTTTGCTCATCTCCTGTTTATTGGTTTTTGCTGTGATGCTATTTCTATTTAGAAATTTTTTACTTGCCCTTATCATCTTATTTATTTCAACATTGGGTATTTCCGGTGGGATTATACTGCTTTACCTCAGCAATACTCCGCTCAATGTCGGTAGCTATACCGGCCTCATTATGATGGTCGGAATAATTGGGGAAAATGCTATTTTCACTTATCTGCAATTTCACGAAACATTGGCGACCAAAACAAAAACACAGTCAATAATTTATGCGATCAGCACACGGCTTCGGCCTAAACTCATGACTGCTATCGGTGCCATCATTGCACTCATGCCGCTGGCCCTCGGCATTGGTACAGGAGCGCAGATGCATCAGCCACTGGCCATCGCTGTGATAGGCGGATTTATTGTTGCTTTACCGCTATTGCTTATTGTCTTTCCAACTTTACTGAATAAAATCAAATTTCAACATGATGTATAAATGGAGCTATCTATCTTACTCCCTTGATTTAGTTGCCCTTATATGACTAGAGATTTTCATCAAAAACGAACGTGATTTGACGTAATATTTAAGTAAATTGCCAGCGGACATCGAATAAAAAAATTAATATGAATGCTTCACTGCTGGATGGAAACTATTGGGATGATCGTTATAAAAACAAAGAAACAGGTTGGGATATTGGCTATCCGGCTCCTGCTATCGTGAGCTACGCTGAAGAATCCATTACCAAAAATGCGTCTATTTTAATTCCCGGCTGTGGAAACGCCCATGAGGCGAAGGCTCTTCTCGATAAAGGATTCAGTCAAATTACGTTACTTGATATTGCCCCTACCTTGGTTGAAAAAGTCAGCAAAGAATTCGCTAGTAACCCCCATATCCAAATTGTATGTCAAGATTTCTTTCAGCATCAGGGCCAATACGACTACATTATTGAACAGACCTTTTTTTGCGCCCTAAATCCGTCATTACGCAGTAACTATGTACAGCAAATGCACACCCTGCTGAATCCTAAGGGTATCCTTTCAGGATTATTGTTTAAACGGGAATTCGTTCAACAGGGGCCTCCTTTCGGCGGAAATCAAGCGGAATATCAGCAGCTATTCGAATCTCAATTTGACATTTTGCAACTGACAGATTCCACCAATAGCATTCCGCAAAGACAAGGAAACGAACTATTTTTTGAACTACGTAAAAAATAGCCACTTACGACCGCGGCATGACTTGATAGGTTGGATCTTCCATGATATTGACCACCACAATACCCGCGGCATTTTTCAACAGGGAGCGACAATCCTCACTGAGATGCCAAAGCTCTATTTTCTTCCCTTGTGCAGCGTAGCGCTCGGTAATTTTGTTGAGCGCATCGACAGCAGACATATCCGCTACCCGACTTTCCTTAAAATCTAAAATAACACGTTCGGGATCTTCTAATACATCAAATTTATCCAAAAAATTAGCTGTGGAGCCGAAGAAAAGCGGGCCGTAGATTTCATAATGCTTAACACCGTCGGAATCCATATATTTTCTTGCCCGAATACGCTTTGCATTATCCCATGCAAATACGAGTGCAGCTATTACCACACCAACAAGCACAGCAAGTGCCAAATTATGGAGGACCACCGTAATTCCTGCGACAAGCATCCCAACGAAAATATCGGATTTCGGAAATTTATTGACAATACGTAGGCTCACCCATTGGAAAGTGCCGATCGCCACCATCATCATCACGCCCACCAGCGCAGCCATAGGAATCTGCTCAATAAAAGGCGCTCCGACCAAAATAATCAAAAGGATTGTTATTGCACCAATAAACGAGGAGAGTCTTGTCCGCGCACCAGCGTTTAAATTAACGAGTGTTTGGGCAACCATGGCACATCCGCCCATGCCTCCAAAAAAGCCATTGATTGTATTTGCTATACCTTGTGCCATGGATTCACGGTTCGCATTTCCTTTAGTCGCTGTAATTTCATCTACCATATTAAGTGTCAAAAGCGACTCCACAAGTCCCACTCCCGCCATCACCAAGGAATACGGAAAAATCAGCTGCAATGTTTCCCAATTCCAAGGAACCGTAGGCACATGTAAATGCGGTAAAGTTCCACTGACAGACGCAATGTCTACGACTTTCTTTGTTGGAATACCCAATAGCGATACTAAGCCAAACACAATCAAAATGGCTACCAACGAGGCAGGGATGGCCTTTGTGATGCGTGGAAATCCGATCACAATCAGCATCGTCAATAAAGTCAGTCCACCCATGATGTACAAAGTTGTTCCCGACATCCATTCCATCCCCTCTCCGGTATTCACTTTAAATTGGAACACCTGAGCCATAAATATGATAATGGCCAATCCATTTAAAAAACCGTACATAACAGGCTGGGGAATTAAGCGCACAAATTTTCCCCATTTAAAGAGTCCCACTAAAAATTGCAGCAGGCCAGCCAACACAACTGCGGCAAAGAGATAATCGATTCCATGGCTTGCTGCCAATGCCATCAAAACTACCACGGTGGCTCCCGCACCGCCGGAGACCATTCCAGGCCTGCCACCCAGAACGGAAGTAACCAAGCCCATTAAAAATGCAGCATAAAGCCCTGTCAAGGGTGGTAGTCCAGCCAAGATCGCAAACGAAAGCGATTCTGGAATCATGGTCATCGCAACCGTTAATCCCGCAAACAATTCGTTCTTAAGATTAACCGATTTTATATTGAATATATCAAAGGTATTGTTCATTTCGAAATTACTTGAACGCGATAAAGTGCAGCAAAGGTACTAATCACACAAACACTTTTATCCTATATTTGTTATTCTTTACAAATTTTATCGCAAAACAGTATGTTCATTTCGATCAAAAAACGCATTATCCCACATCATTATAACTTCTTTCTATTCGTCTGTTTGTTGCTTGTGCAGCTAGGATGGGTCGGGAGCAGTAGGGCCGCATTCCTTCTAGATAGCGATTCGCTAAAGACTTCAGATAGCCTATTTCGATCGAAACCTGCCGAAAAATATACCTTGCCCCACTACGGCCAGCCACAAGCATGGAACAAACACCATATCGATGTCAAACAAACAGACAGCCTATTCGACTACCAAAAAAAGAATTTTTTGAGAGCGGGAATTGAATGGTTTTCCATTCAGGCCATTCCAGCTTCAGTCAATTACTTCATCCGAAAAGATCCTGTTTCCCATATTTCTTTTAAAAACTTTTTTAGCCATTTAAAGTTGTCAGCCTGGACCTGGGACGACAATCTTTTTGCAACAAACCAAATGGCCCACCCTTATCACGGCCAGTTTTATTTCAATTCGTTTCGGTCCAACAACTATAGTTTTCTGCAATCAACAGCTGCAACCGTTGCCGGTAGCTATATCTGGGAAACTGCAGGTGAAACAGAACCACCTTCTATCAACGATATCATCAACACAAGCTTTGGTGGTACGATTTTAGGTGAAATGACCCATAGGCTATCACATCATATTCTCTCCCGTCCAAGTCTGACCAAAGGGCAGCGCAATAAAAAAGAACTATTGGCCATGCTGATCAATCCGATAAATGGCCTCAACCGTCTTCTTGATGGACGCTGGGGCGATAAGGTCAAAGGTGCCGTCATCGATAGTTCTTTGGTGCACACCGAAGTTGAATTGGGACTAAGACGCTTTGATGCCAAAGAACACGACATATTGAACAAAGGAAAAAATGACATATATGCACGGATCAAATTGATTTACACCAACGATGATTTGGATAAAAAGAAACCATTTGATGACTTCTTTCTCAACTTGGAACTTGGATCAGATGACAGTTCCATCGTCAATGCAGTCAATGTCTATGCTTCGCTATATGGCAACCGTATTCTATCCAATTTAACAGGACGCCACCGTGGCATAGTGTCTGCTCATTTCGATTTCTTACGTAACGAAGCTTTTTACTATGGATCGCAGAGTATCAACTATAATGTCTTTTCCAATTTTAATATCGGAAGCCGCACCAAACTAACAACCATACTTGGTGGTGGCCCGGTGGTATTGGCCGCTGTACCCGATCCTTATCTCCATTTTGGTGAAAGCCGTACGTATGACTATGGCCCCGGAGCGGATGTTAGGGCTTCAGCCACATTAAGCACATTAAACCGCTTTAAATTTGGTGTAGACTATCGTGGGGGATATTTTGTAACGATTAGTGGCAACAAGTCCCACCATTTTTTACATACCGCATCCACGAGCGCATCCATGCATATATGGAAAAACTTCGGTATCAACCTTTACTCGGGATACTTCAGATTAGAAGGTCATTATCAAGACCATAACAATGTGAATAAAGATTATCCTTTTGTTCGGATAGCACTCGCTTATAACTCCGAATACTAACGAATAAAAAAGGCTTAACTCGATGGGTTAAGCCTTTTTGTTAGTTAGTCCAATATTTCTTTAACGCCTCTTTCAAGCGTGGATCGTAACCGTAGATATCAGGATACGTAACAATTTTTCCGTCATCATCCAACCAGGTTGTATAATAGGTGATATAAACTGGCATCTGGCGTTTAAGTGTTACCCAACGCGACTTCGATATCGAATCTGTCGTAATTTCCTTTGCAATTTTTTCGGCCTGTTTTTCATTGTTAACGAGGTAAGATGCCAGATCAACAGGTTTTTCCACCCGCACACAGCCGTGGCTTACAGCGCGATTGCTTTGTCCAAACATTTGTTTCGCAGGCGTGTCGTGCAGATAAATGGAATATGGATTCTCAAATAAAAATTTCACATTTCCCAGGGAATTATCCGAACCGGGGTTCTGTTTAAAACGAAAGTTCTCGACAGAATCAGAATTCCAGTTAACAGTGGCTGGATCCACTTGCTTACCTTTGTAATAAGCAACCATATTGCGCGATGCCAAATAGTTTGGATTATTCCGGACACTTGCCAATAACTCTTTTTTAACGATACTGTTTGGAATGTTCCATACGGGATTCACCTGCATGGCATCCAACATGCCTTGCATAACCGGAGTTTCATGGTTCTCGCCTTTTCGTGTATAAGCAGGATTTTCTGTTTCACCCACACATACATTCATCAATTGGCTTGTCTTTCCGTCTTCCATAATATGCAGCCGCTGTTCAGGGATATTCACAAAGACATATTTTTCCGGAAAATCCTCTCCCATCCAACGCAATTTTTCCAATACCATTAGAACTTGGCTCCGTTGTGCATTCGATAGATTTCCATTTTGCAACAGATCCTGAAATTTAGCATAGTATTGGTTTTTAGGTTGGATATTGGCCAAAACAGTTCCAATTTTCACACTGTCTAACAAGTGTACAACTTTACTATAGTTCATACGCTTTTGAGGAACAAAATATCGTCCATAAAGACGCTTAGGATTGACAACACCATATTTTAGGCTACTTACATAAGCCACAAACCCATCTGTACTTAATAGATCAAGCTTAGCCAATAATGGATAAATCTCCGAAACATCTTTGGCTTTCAGCTTACGAAGAGAAAACAAGGTTTCCTTAATCGCAGTTGTATGGAAATAACTAGCTCGAATACCATGCGCATCACTCCGCTCAAAATAAGTTAACATGGTGTCAATACTACCATCAAAGAGGTGTTCGGCAATTAAAGTCATCCCTTCAGTAGAATCCGATAATTCCTTCATCCAGCTTGGATTAAGTAATTGAGATTTCTCCTTACCATACACTTCATGGAAAACTTTCACATAAGCAGCCGTATCAAAATCATGATAGGATTTCTGTTCAAACCCCTTCGCCAACACATCTCCATAAGTTGGCGGATTCTCTTTACAAGAAAAAAATACTACTGAAACAAACGAAATAAAAACTAAAAAACGTAACATACAACAAATCATGAAAAAGAAATGGCTTCGCAATAATGAAGCCATTTTCTGAGGACAAAGATAAATAATTCTTATGGTCTAAAGAATCTTACCTGTCATTGAATCACTACAGAATCAATCACTGTATTTTTTCAGGAAATCTTCGAGCAATTCCACCATCTCGGTATTCCCCAGAAATGCGGCAGAACGCTGATGTAAAGTTTTGGGCTCAATAGTTAAGATACGCTGGGATCCATTGGAAGCTTTGCCTCCAGCTTGTTCGATAATAAAGGCAATAGGGTTACATTCATACATCAATCGTAGTTTCCCGTTGGGGTGGGCAGAAGTTGTTGGGTAAAGAAATATCCCGCCTTTGAGTAGATTGCGGTGAATATCAGCCACCATTGAGCCGATATAACGCGACGCATACGGACGTTGTGTTGCGCTATCCTCCATTTGGCAATATTTTATATACTGTTTGACGCCGTTTGGAAATTTAGAGTAATTTCCTTCGTTAATCGAATAAATTTGACCTGCAGCCGGAATTTTCATATCAGGATGAGACAAACAAAACTCACCGATCGAAGGATCCAATGTGAAACCATTCACCCCCTTCCCCGTCGTATAGACCAACATGGTTGAGCTTCCGTAAATCACATAACCCGCGGCAACCTGTTTCGTGCCGTGCTGTAAAATATCATTGCTGTTACAAGATACACCTGTATCGGAAATTCGCCTGTAAATAGAAAAAATCGTTCCCACAGAAACATTGACATCAATATTGCTTGAGCCATCTAAAGGATCAATACACACAATATATTTGGCGTTTTTGGAAACGCCGGATTGGATATAAACCGGATTTTCATGTTCCTCTGACGCAACCACACAGCACTCGCCTCCACTTTGTAGCGCTTTAATAAACTGCTCATCCGCATAAACATCCAGCTTTTTTTGTCCTTCACCCTGTACATTTACCTGTCCAGCGTCACCTAAAATATCAACTAATCCGGCCTTATTAACCTCCCTATTTACAATCTTTGCGGCGATTCCAATATCGCGTAATAGTCGGGAGAGCTCCCCTTTAGCATATGGAAAATCGGCTTGTTTTTCAATAATAAATTGACCCAGTGTAGTTATACCACTCATAATATTGTTTTATTGGATATTTGTTGCACAAAGCTAAAAAAGTTAAATAAATTTTAGCAAACCCATCTCTTTCATAATTAGCATTTTAGCAGATTAAATACGCAATCGATTGCGTCAAATTTTGGAAACTTATCTTTGCTAAAACGTTTATTAGCTATTAAAAAAACAATAAAAGCCTAAAAGCACTGGAGAAATTTCAATTAACAACCAGGAGAAAAAAAACAAAAAATGCTAAGTATTTGGTAATTTTGGCTAAATATTTTGATACAATGCAACAACTTTTACAACTTATCGAAAAAGAAAAATTAGGCAATCAGCTGGCAAAACAACACACCTTGATCATCGACGATAAACAGGTCGTTCATGGTGCCCTATTCATCATAAAAACTGCTCGAAAAACATTTAAGCTGATGATTCCTGCTCCTTTTCACGAAGAAATCCTGAAAAATAACGTAACGGTTAGTACCTTGATCAAACACCCGCAAGTGATGCTTTTATCTTAATTTCAGAGATATCCACGTATCCAGCTTACCCCATAAGCAAACAAAATGGGCCTCGATTTTGTTTATCATAGCGTGATTTCGGTGGATTTCTTTTGATATCACTTTCCGTCATCTAAAGGTGATAAAACCAGTTCTGTCGACACGATAGACGCCTACCGAAAAGACAGATTAGCGGGAGAAATTTTACAAGAAATTCTGATAATAGTGTAAAATTCCTTCCAATATAACCTTTAGCTTTATTCAACAAAGACAACGCTATGCAACACCATTATAAACTTTCCGGCATGTCCTGTGATGGATGTAGAACAACAATCGAACAGACATTGAATGATCTCCCTGGAGTACATGCCAAGGTCACTCTGGATCCACCCGGCATGGTAATAGACGCACAGGACCATATTCCGCTGCAACAATTACAGGAAATAATATCCAGATTGGGGCCATATCAAGTTAGCGAATTAGATGAGCCCCCTACTAATATACAAACCGGCACCGGCCTATCCATGGTGGAGCAAACATCGGATAAATACGGCTGTCCCATGCATTGCGAAGGCGACAAGCTTTATGACTCACCAGGAAACTGCCCTGTATGTGGGATGCATTTGGTGAAACACGATTCAGCCTCACACAGCGATCGAGAACATCAACATGACCCGCCCATTCAGTCAAATACAGCAGTTCCTTCACCCCATAGTCACGTCCACAACCATCATAGCGCTGCACCTCAACCAAAGACAGCATCTCTGGCTGACAAAACAATTGACAGTACATCTTTGGATAAATATTATTGCCCCATGCATTGTGAGGGCGACAAACTTTATAACGAACCCGGGAACTGCCCCGTATGTGGCATGAACCTGGAAAAGGTCCCGGCATTAAAGACAAACCTTCAATATACCTGTCCCATGCATCCGGAGATTGTGCAGGATCATCCGGGAAATTGTCCCATATGCGGCATGGACCTGGTCCCTATAGCCAATGGAAATGACGAGGCAGACGATCAGACTTATCGCGATCTACGTATGAAATTATGGGTTTCTATACTATTTACGGTTCCTATATTTATACTTTCCATGGGCGAAATGCTGCCCGGCAATCCAATAGGCAAAATTATTTCGCCGAGCTGGTCCGGATGGGTACAGCTGGTGTTATCCTTACCAGTTGTTTTTTATACCTGCTGGTCTTTTTTTCAACGGGGTTGGATATCTTTCAAAACTTGGCGGCTTAATATGTTTAGCCTGATTGCACTGGGAGCTGGAGCCGCGTTTGTCTATAGTTTGGTCGGCCTATTTTTTCCACAAATCTTTCCCGCCGAATTAAAAAATCATCATGGTTACATTGCGCTTTACTTCGAGTCTGTTACCGTTATTCTGACATTGGTATTGTTAGGCCAAGTAATGGAAGCTAAAGCACATTCCAAAACCAATACAGCAATCAAAGAGCTGATTAAATTGAGTCCTTCCGAAGCTACCCGCGTAGAAAATGGAATAGATAAAAAAATTGGCATCGATCAAATTCAGCTTGGAGATGTACTTAAAGTAAAACCTGGCGACAAAATTCCTGTAGACGGTCAGATTACGGATGGCAACAGCAGCATTGACGAATCCATGCTGACTGGCGAACCCATACCAGTGGAAAAACAAGAAGGCGATCATGTCAGTTCGGGAACAATCAATGGCGACCGAAGTTTCCTCATGAAAGCGGAGCGCATTGGTTCAGATACACTCCTGGCTCAGATTATTCAAATGGTCAACAATGCAAGCAGAAGCAAAGCACCTATTCAGCGATTAACAGATAAAGTCTCCGAAATATTTGTTCCGATTGTCATTATCATAGCAATTTTGACATTTTTTACCTGGTGGCTTTGGGCTCCTTCTGCTTCTTTAGCATTCGGTTTTGCCAATGCACTTGCCGTACTTATTGTTGCTTGCCCTTGTGCACTGGGGCTCGCTACGCCGATGTCAGTGATGGTTGGCGTCGGTAAAGGTGCGAAACATGGTATCCTCATCAAAGATGCCAGCGCACTCGAGAAAATGAATCAGGTCGATGTGGTACTAACAGACAAAACAGGTACCATCACCGAAGGAAAACCCACCGTTGATGATATTCAGCCAAACTCATCCAGCAGCAAAGACGAAATATTGTCTTTGGCCGCCGCATTAAATGCCAATAGTACACATCCTTTAGGTCATGCCATTATCGAAAGAGCAAAAAAAGAAAATAGCATCACGGAAAGTACAGTTGTCGATTTCGAAAATGTTGCCGGACAGGGCATAAAAGGAAACATAGCCGGGAATAGTATTGCGCTTGGCAATCAACTGTTGATGGAGTCAATTGGTATAGCAATTCCGCATGACATCAAGCGAATGGCCGAAGATGCACAATTGAAGGGAAAAACGGTGTCCTTCCTTGCAAAAGGGAATAACTTATTGGGATACTTTAGTATATCAGATCAAATAAAGGCTTCTTCAAAGCGGGGAATTCAATACCTCCAACAGCACCATGTCGATGTGGTGATGCTAACGGGGGACAATATCCACACAGCGAGAGCTGTCGCCGAGCAAGTTGGCATCAAGCATTTCAAGGCCAATGCCCTGCCCAAAGACAAGTTGCAGGAAATTCATGCATTGCAGCAAAAAGGTCATGTGGTCGCCATGGCCGGCGATGGTATCAACGATGCCCCTGCCCTTGCTCAGGCTGATATTGGCATTGCAATGGGCACGGGTACCGATGTCGCGATACAAAGTGCCTCCCTGACTTTATTAAAAGGAGATCTTACCGGAATTGCCAAGGCAAAAGTTCTGAGCCATAAACTGCTTCGTAATATTAAGGAAAACCTAGGTTTTGCCTTTGTCTATAATATACTCGGTATTCCATTGGCGGCTGGACTGTTATATCCATCCTTCGGAATACTACTGTCACCGATGATTGCTGCCGCAGCGATGAGTTTCAGTTCAGTTTCGGTTATCTTAAATTCCCTACGCTTAAATCGTGCAAAGATCGACATCGATTAAAAACAGATATTCCCTATATTCGCTGTTATAATAACGACATATAGTTTACAGGAACATGCGTAATATCTTTTTAATCTTCATAACGGTAATCATCACAGTTGTCTGTGTCAAAAACCCACAATCGGTCGAGCTGAATTTTCTTGGAGAAACACAGATCGCGCTATGGAAGCTGCTATTGGCCTTTTTTATGGCCGGAATCGCATTTATATCACTCCTAAAAATCGGAAAAAAGAAACAGCAGGTGCACGAACAGGAAGATTTGGACGAATCGGGCGAAGAAAACAACGACCAGAAGTCCCAATTATCGGATGAAGACCGGGAATTTCTCTCCTAAAAGAAAAAATAAATCACTAAAAATGAAGCCCTAAAGAGCTAGAACGCATTTTTATCACATAAATACTTGCGAGAAATAGGGATTAACCCTATCTTTGCATCACTTCAAACAAGGAACGGTAGTTCAAAAACAAAGAAGTAAGATTCCGTAGCTCAGCTGGTAGAGCAATACACTTTTAATGTATGGGTCCTGGGTTCGAATCCCAGCGGGATCACAAAAGAAAAGCTAATCGTAAGATTAGCTTTTTTTGTTTTAACCGGATTCAATTTAGAGAGAAGTGCTAGCCGGATTCGATCTTTTGGAGGTTCAATGATGTCCACGGTAACTTTGGGACTGAGCAGATTTTAGCAGGATTGCTTAAAAACAGCATAACAGTAGATACCATATTTCGCGAAGATGCTATCTACTGTTACTGGAAAAATTTTAACACCATTTAGTAAAGATTAAAGCTGCACCGCAGTATTTAAAGACTCTTAAAAGTAGTAATATTAATTACAGACTTTTTCTCAGCATCAGGAGTCATACCCTTGATCTGATCTCTCTGGATCATATCATTAACATCCCTTGCTTTGCCTTTTTCCTGCCCGTCAATAACTATTATATCATCAAGAGATTCAAGTTTTATCCAGCTACTTTCACTCAGAAGATATGGCTGGCCATTATATTCAAAAAGCACTTTACCTTTTTCCATCCTTAATGCAGTTAAACCTTTATTAAAAAGGTCTTTCTTTATCACTTCAGGAAGCCGATCCTTCGTTTTAGTATAGGATAAAGCGCCCATTCTTGTATCACTAAAAGGATTGGAATCATTAGCTCCACGTAGACCAACAATAAAATTAAATCCTTTCTTCAAAAGAGAAGGATGGACTCTTTCTGATTGTTTAAAATCTTTAAAACCGCTTTTTTTAAAAACAACCACTACAGGTTTGTCGTTTGAGGAAGCCATGCCTTCGTTGCTAAAATAACCTTTATCATCTGTTATCCCTATCTTTTTATCCTCAATAAATATATCTACACCTTCCAGCGGTTTATGATCCTGTGCGCTCAAAACAAGGCCACTTACCAGAAATTTCTCCATATCGGGAGTTTGTGAATAAATGTTATTAAATAACATTGTAAAACCTATTAAAAGTATATTTTTCATATTAATTACTTAATTCTAATTGATTTTTTAACAGTGAATATTGCACGCTCTATAATTAATTCTACCGGCACAATTGTTCGATGATCAATTGTCGTGATCATACAGCGTCGTTAAAACTTGCAGAAAAACCACCAACAACTCGGCTCAAAGAGTTTTCTTCCAACACTTCAAAAGCAAATATAATGGTCTTTGAGTTTCTATTTAATTATACTCTATATCTGATTAATAATACTAATATATAAAGAAAATAAATAACTTTTTTTAATTAATTCTACCTCTCATTTCCTCATTTGCACTGGACTTATTTAACACCTGCTTTGTTTTTGTATTCCCAAACTGATATTTAAAGCTCAGAGAGGCCGACCTCGTATAATAATTGAACCTATATCTATTATAAGACAAGCTATTTAAGTAGGAAGTCGTTTGAATGTTGCTTGTATTTAAAATATCGCTTAGGTAAACGGATATCGATAAGTTTCCAAACGACTTTCTGGCTCCAAGATCAAAAAGTATAAGATTTCGGAAATTTTCCTGCGAGATAGTCTTTGAATTGCTGACAAACTTGAGTGTGGAATAAACAAACATGTACTTTCCGCAATCATAATTCAGATTCAGTATGGAGTTGAAATTAAAATTGTGTATATCATTATCGTTCCCCACCGCCTTTGCCTTATAATCGTAAAGGTTAAAGGTAGCAGAGAGTACGATATCGAGTTTCTTTTTAAAGACACTGTTTCTTGTAGAGGCCGTAGCATACCACCTTTCATACGAACCATAATTGATATAGGTACTTCTCTGGCTGATTTTATCCTCCTCCGGTATCTGCACTATAAATTTGGAAAATGCATCAGTAGCTTTATTATAGCCTAGGGAAAGAATATGCCTTCCTTTATTTGAGTACATCAGCTCCACATTATTACGCAGGGAAGGAAGTAGAAACGGGTCATTTTCGGTGTAATAGTTTTCATTCTGATAGATCCTTCCGGGAAACAGCATTTCCATAGTGGGTCTTTGTATCTTCCTTGAAGCTGCACCGGAAAGGACGTTATTTTTATTGATGGTATAAACCGCCGAAACAGATGGGAAAAGCTTTAAATACGTTGTGTCCTGCGCCTCGAAACTTACCTTTTCCCGGGTAAGGTACTGGGTATTCTCAGCTCTAATGCCTAGATTCATATTGAACCGCTTTCCGATATTTGTATTCAGCGTAGCATAAGCGGCGAGGTAAGTTTCTTTGTAATCGTATGCTAAATTCACAGAACCTTGACCGTTCCCGTATATCTCATAAAAGGGATTGCTGTTAAGCTTGGAATAACTGTGCATGGCTCCCAGGGAAAAGCGGCTTTGCGTGCTAAGCTTATGGATATAATCCAACTTCTCCGAAATATTAAAGAAGTCCTGTGGTATACGGTTATTCGATATTTGTGGCTCCATGCCGATCCCGGCAGTATTGATGCGGTCTTTGTTCTTTTTCTCAAATTGATTATAGTCGATATTGAACACTAAAATCCGATTCCCCGGATTATCAAACTTGTGCTGGATAAAGACATTCCCAAAATTATAAAAGTATTTGTCAACAGATATGATCTGGTTTTCCGTATTCCTGTCTAGCGAGGAAAATATCGTCCTGGAATTACTGTGCGCATCCCCGTTAACAGTTGAAACAAATCCATTAAAGCTCAGAAGCGTACGTTTTGACAGATCATAATCTGTGCCGATGCCACCGCCTATGACCATATATTTCCGATGATATTCGATTGTACTGGTTGATTGATCAGGAGCATTGCCAATCTCATATTTAGTATCTCTCCTATTATAGCTTCGATTGAGAAAAGGCGAGATCCGCAGCGCGAAATTCCGTCTTCGATAGTTCAATGCTCCATTAAAAATAGTTGTATTGTCGGGACCTTGTTCCGTACTTAGATTAGCCATACCAAAAAAACCTTCAAAGGACATCCGCTTTAGGTTGATATTGATGATCCCACCTGATGTATTGGCACTATATTCACTTCCGGGATTGGTAATGATCTCTATACTCTCCAGATTTTCTGCTGGGTTGGATCTGAGTTCAGCGAGGATCATTTCTTTTGGCAGGTCTGTTTTCCTGTTATTAATATAAATTGTGGTTCCTTCTTTTCCTATGATGCTAAAGGTTTCGTCTTTTTGGTTAAAATCCATTAAGGGGGCAGTTTTGACCGCATCGAGCGCAGAGCTTCCTTTAATAAATCGTCTGCCCGGGATAAATACAAACCTATCGGCAAGGTGTTCAACTCTATGCTGATCTTTTTCAATATTGACCGTATCGATAGAAGTAAAGTTATCAACTTTTAAAATATACAGGCCCTGATCCTGCATAGTGAGTGTATCAGAGACTTTGCCCAGGTAAGAAGCAGCAATAAATTTATAGGAAGGCAACATGCCGAAGGCAAAGTTTCCAGTTGAGTCTGAGTTTATGATTTTCAGTTTCTCTTTTGAAATGGAAAAGATGGTAACTGTCGAATAAGGTAGCCTGTTGTTCGCATGATCGACAGTCTTTCCTCTCATTACCTGACTGAAAACTTGATTGTTACTAAAAAAAAATAGTGATGGTATTGATAATAAAATTACGGATCTGAAATTCATTTGTTATTTCGCTATCTCTCTCTAAATGGTTAGTAATGCTATTAATTGAAACAAAAAAGTAAGCACCCGCTAAATAAAGAATAATCTTGGTGATTATCAATTAAAATTACTTTAATAAAAAGTAATAAATATCTACTCAAGAGAGAACTAAGCTAATTTCTAGCCTCATTATGGCAGGAATGTTTGTTAGGGTTCGACATTTAATTGATAACAAGCAATCAAAAAAAATTACTCTTTCTTTTTGAGTAAGTTTAGAATACCCCATAAATAAGTAAAATTCTAGAGGTAAGTCCAGCAGTATAGAGGATAGAATTCTAATAACTTGACATTTTTCAATGCAATTGTTTTGCCCATCGAAAAAACAGCCTTTACACACCACTTTAAACACCTAAGATCCAGAATAATAAAACCTAAGGTGGAAATATTGAAATGAATATTGACATTTAATATTTGTAATTACTGCTGCATTCGGCTACGAACCGTTCAAACTTCCGCCCTGTATTTGTCATAACAGGTCCATGACCAAAGCAGATAATAGCCGGATTCAGTTTTGCTAACTTCCGGAGCGATCTCATGTTGAGCTGTTGATCTGTAGTGAATAAATTTGGTGGAAGGTGCAAACCTGACTTTGTCGTAAGCAAATTCATATTTGTCGCTGCATCACCTATGATCAGTACACCGTCATGTTCGCGAAACAGGGAAATATGCCCAGGTGAATGTCCGGGTGTTTCTATAACCTGAAAGCTTCCGATCATATCGTTTTCAACAACCGTACGATTCACGCGATGCCCCTGGCCTGCCCAATACTTTTGCTGAAGCTTTGCAAGCCAATGGTGCCGATTGGGATAGTCTTTAGTGACCAACCCCGTTTCGGTCCTAAAAACTTCATCGGGATGACATAGTAAAGGTATCGCAAATTCAGCACATAGTTGACCCGAACAGCCTTGGTGATCCGGATGGGCATGGGTAAGTATATGCTGATAAACGGGGATTTCCTGAAGCGTTTTCTTGATAGTGTTATAGGAGTTCCGTATTCCGGAGTCGACCAATACACCTTCGATAATATAACAATTGATACTGTTTCGTGGCAGCAGTGAAAGCTGAAATACTCCGGGAGCAATTTGACGTAACATAATTTTTTGTGCAAACCTACACCGCAGATCAGAAGAATAAAAGGACATTTGTCCTATAAGATACCCAGTCGGAATATTTGCTGCTTCGCCCGGGTAAGCGATCGCTGTGTAATTCCTAAATACGATGCCAGATCTTGTGTAGCTACCCGTTGGATTAGCATTGGCTCGCTAGATAGTACCCAGCGGTATTTGTCTAGAGCTGACCTATTATTATAATTTAGCAGATAACTTTCCTTTTGGCCATACTCCCGCTCCATCACAGATTTTATAACTCCATTCCAAGCAGTCACCTGACGAAGTAAATAGTGGTAATCGGCGTAGCTTATACTACAGATCACACTATCTTCGATTGCCCTGATACTCCTTCTAGACTCTTTTTGCGCAACAAACTCTGGAAAAGAAGTGGCAAATTCATTTTCAAACTTAAAGCAGGTTATATTTTCTTTTCCTTCGCTATCTAAAGCATATGTTTTTACAGCACCGCTTGCGATAAATCCAATATGACGGCAGGGTTCATCCGCACGGATAAAAAAATCACCTTTTTTTAAGTAGGTCGGCTTGAAAAACTGAACTGAAAAGCTGATTTCTTCCACAGACAGTTCTCCTATGGATAACAGGTAATTTGTTAAAACATGCGTCATATTCCCAATCTTTTCTCCCTTAATTTTCTTCGAATTCGGTGGATCTACCATAAAATTCGGTCTCGGTCTTCAAATCTAACAATTCTTTTACAATACCAAATTCCAATCGGTCAATGTTTAGATGAGTCTCATGAAAACCCCTATTTTCATGGATTTTTTCAAAAACGCTAATTTAATAATTTTGCTATGCGCATTAAATATCATAACCGATGAAAAATTTTATATTATTTATTTTGACCTTATTGAGCCTGCCTAATTTTGCCCAAGATAACTCAGCGTCCACAGATTTAGCCTATCCAGATTTAATTCCGATTCTCATAGGTGACAGCCTATATGGTTACTGTGACAAAGCCCTAAACGTGAAAATAAAAGCAGTTTTTGAAAAAGCTGACCTATTCGAAGCTGATTATAACTTTCAGCTTTTCCATGTGAATAATCCTGAGATCATTAAATTTGGAACAAAAGACTACGCATGGGTACAATTCAATGGCGAACGATACCGCGTTGACAAATCAGGCACAAAGGTGTATAAGTACAATGCTGCCGATTTTAAAAGGGGGGAAACAACAATCTATCTGTACAAAAATTCAACGTTTTATTATAGCAACAGCATAGACCAAAACACGCTCTTACAGGAAATCAAAGATAGCCATACCGGAAAAACAATCTTTCCGGAAGAGCGCTCCTTACAAGAGTTTCGCGAAAAAAATAAGAATTTAATTGAAGAAGGTATTAAGTTGGTCTTTCGCCCCAGCAGAAAAAAAATACCTTATACAGATTTTACCAATGAACAGACACTCCTAAAGGGAATAAAAAATAGTGAAACAAATCAGATTGTTATCAAAGCAAAGTATGCGAACATAGAGGAACTTTATAATAATCCCTTACGGGATCGGGAATATCCTCTTTTTATCGGCTACCGTGGCGACTTAGATAAAGAAATATATGTTGGTTTGAATGGAACGGAGTATTGCATCCAAAACTAGCGTAAAAAATCATTAATTCCCAAGTTACAATGCGCTAAAAAGTGTTATTCATGCGATCATTTCATTAACTTTGTCCATTAGCTCGACAGGCATCAAAAACTAACAGCCGCTCTTGATGATAGAAAAACTCCTCTTCGAAATGAATAGCTATGCTGCGCTTAGCCCAGCTACGACTGAAGTTTTGAAAACCATCTGCCAGGTAAAACTGTTCAAGAAAAATGAACTCATTCTGCGCGCTGGAGAATATGCAAAATACTATTATTTTGTATGTAAGGGACTATTGGGCTATTATAAGTCTGATGCTGATGGCAATATCATCTACAAACTGTTTTTCGAAGAAAACAGCTTTTGTGCTTCCACTGCCGCAATAATCGAAGAAAAACCTAGTACATTCAATATTATTGCACTTGAAGATGTGGAACTGATCCAGTACTCGGCCAAAGCTTTCCGCGAACTTATCATGACCCGGCACGATTTGGCACTCTTTCAGATTGCTTATCTCGAAAAGAACTGGGTCGTAAAAAAAGAACCGCTCGAAATCGGTCTCAAATGGGAGTCTGCCAAAGAGCGTTACCTACAGCTCTATCAAAATCAAGCTCTTTTCAAAAGGCTCAAACAGCACCATCTAGCTTCTTATCTCGGCGTAACTCCAACGCAGTTGAGTCGTATTCGTAAAGAATTAAAATCATAATTCCATCAACATTTGTACATGTTTTTGAATAATATACTTTGGAATTTTGTACCATAAAGACAAATTCTTAAGATATGAAAACAGTACTCACCATCCTATTTTACGCCCTCATACTACCGCTTGCTGCGCAACAGGTTATTAGGACAAAAGTCCATAGTGACAAAATGAACAAAAATATCGAAACCATGATCATTACACCCGACATACAAAAGGGAATCACTTATAAAACGGTTTATATTCTTCATGGCTATAGTGGCAATCCCAACCGCACGGTGCAGGAGGACATTCCTGACTTGGTACAAAAAGCAAAAACCTTTCAGACCATATATATCCTGCCCAATGGAAATTTCAATTCTTGGTACGTAGATAGCCCTGTAGATCCTGACTCACAATACACAACTTTTATCGGTGTCGAACTGGTCAACTACATCGACCAGCACTACCCTACCTTACAGCATAGAAGCGCTCGGGGGATACTCGGCTGGAGCATGGGTGGCTATGGTGCGCTCCACATTGGCATAGCTTATCCGCAGACGTTCTCAATCGTCGGAAGTTCCTGTGGTGCCATAGATTTCGATCGCTTCGGAAAAGGATATCAAGGCTATCAGGTAGACAAAGTTCTCGGAGATTTAAAAGACCTGAACGACAGCCAGCGGATTTACAGCAATGAAGATAGGATGAAGCAGAATAAGCAGCACTATATGATCGATTGTGGGACGGCGGACCAACAAATGCTGGAAATGAACCGAACATTTCACAAGCATCTGACCGAAAAAAACATCGAGCATCTTTATATGGAATCAAAAGGAGGTCATGATACAGCCTACTGGAGCAAATCATTATCACTGCAATTGGCTTTATTCCAAAACTATTTTCAAAATGAAGGACTATAAATCAACACTCTATGTTGCTGCTGGCGCTTGTAGTTACGGACTCCTCGCAACCATTGTAAAATATGCCAACCATCTAGGCATACATACCAGTTTGTTGACCTTCTTGCAGTTTATGTTTGGTTTTCTCTTTTTACTAGTATTTAATCTACTAACAACACAAAGTACCGTAGAAAAAAGACCAGTCAAATTTGCTGCAAAGTTTAAGCTGATGGCATGGGGCACTTCCTTAGGCCTGACCACGACACTCTATTACCTCGCCATTCAATACATCCCTGTATCAGTGGGCATCATCCTATTAATGCAGTCCATTTGGATCAGTTTGGTTGCAGAAGCATTACTCTTGAAAAAGTTTCCATCCCTGGGCAAGATCGCGGGAGTGCTCATTGTTTTGCTGGGCACAGCCTTAGCAAGCAATCTATTTAAAAACGACAATAATTTTGATTATAGAGGGATCGTGCTAGGTTTCGGGGCAGGAATAAGCTATGCCTTGGCAATTTATGCTTCAAGTTCTATAGAGAAGCAATTACCAAGTCCTGTTCGCAGCAAGTACTTGGTTCTCGGCGGACTGCTGCTCATTGTGGCTTTTTGGAATATTGATATTATTCGGCACATGCAAATTCATGCCTTAGCTTGGGGATTGCTGATTGCGATTTTTGGAACAATCCTTCCCCCTTTGCTTTTCACAAAAGGAATCCCAAAAACTGGAATAGCGATGGGAAATATTATTTCAAGTCTGGAGATTCCCATTTCAACACTTTCTGCGATGCTGATTTTGCAGGAAGTTGTTTCGGGATTCCAATGGCTAGGCATACTTCTTATTTTAATGGCTGTCGTTATCATTAATGCTGGTAAGCCACATTAGCTATCCATTTCTTAAACTGAAAGTATTCCCATCCGATCAGGACAGAAACTGGGATCAATGTTGCCGCCATGTGTAGAATTTCAAATAGACTGGCTACTTGTCCGGCTTGGATAAGGACAGAAAGAAACAATAAACTGGTTGCTGCCGGCAATAAAACAAAAGATAGCAAGAGCGCAATCCGATTATTTCTGAACTTCCTGTTTAAATTCAGAAAAATTGTCAGCGTACCGACCGCGATACAGAGTGCCACAAAAGAGAGCAGCAATTCGGTAAAAAAGGGCATATAACAATAGTGTGCCCTTTTTGCAGCCTCATTATTTGCCTGCAGTATTGCTGTGAGTACAAAGGTCGCCAATACGGCAAATCCAGTAATTCTCAAAAAAATAAAACTTAGCTTTCTTTTCATTGCGGTTATCTTTTCAATACCAACGGCCAATCCTCATTACCATTACTTACCTTTATTGTGGTTCCCCAGCCGAACAGGCTCCCAATAATAGACTTAACCAAAAACAATATTTCTCATCATAGCTAGATCCATTTAACCGTTAAACTAGCGATCGTCTCTTTAAAGATGCTAATTAATTGTCTGAAAATAAATGTTAAAGCCATATTAGACGAAGTCTTAATGATATTGGAAGTCGGCCTGTCAATATTTGCAAACAAGTGGTATCTTTTTTTATTTTTTTACTAAGGTTTTCCTCCTATACTGCGTATCTATCTAAAATTATACACCATGAGATTGACTGATTCGATCAAACAACTAATCCTAAAGTACATTGGAGACAATTTATCTTCCGATGAAAAGGCCGATTTAAAGCGATGGTTGGACGAGTCAGCACAACACCGTATTTTTTTTGAGGAGCTTTTGGACCGCGATGATTTAATAAATGACCTGAATCAATGGAGCGCACTCCAGGAATCCGACCCGATGGATTGGAATGAAAGATTGAAAACAAAGACGCTCGAAACCATTCATACTACCAAAGCAGCTAAGTTATCACCTATCCGGAGCATAAAGCATTTTATCCCCTATGCAGCGGCTTTACTTTGTATAGGCTTAGGGAGTTTGATCTATATCGCCATCAACAGACAAACTACCCCTGTGAACAGTCGAATTGTCCTGCATGATGTGCAAGCCCAGAATAATCAAGCTGAAATACGGCTTTCAAACGGCCAAATACTGCCGATCTCTAATCATAAAGGAGCCTTGGTTTCTGGACATCATTTACAATATGAAGACGGAACCGTGCTGCAAAGCGCCGCCTTAAACGGGAATCTCACAGCGATGGTCACCACACCCGCTGGAACTATGTTGCAAATGATACTGGAAGATGGATCGCTGATCACACTCAATGCGAAAACAACACTCAAATACCCTCTTCATTTTGCAAAAGGTAAACGTGTTGTCGAGATTGATGGCGAAGCTTATTTTAAAATTGCAAAAAATAAAAAGGTTCCATTTCAGGTAGTTTCCAATGGACAGCTCATCGAAGTTACCGGTACTGAATTCAACGTAAATACCTACACGAAATCGAAAAGTAGCACAACGCTTGTCGAAGGAGCTATTAACTTAACGGCAAATGGACAGAAATTACACCTCAAACCAAATCAGCAAGCAATATTAGCATCTGGTCAACTGTCTCAGAAAACAGTCGACCCCTATCATTATATCGCATGGATCGACAATAAATTTTATTTCAATGAAACAGACCTTCAGACAGCCCTGCAACTTATTGGCCAATGGTATGATCTTCAGATTATTTACAAACAGCCGATGAAGGAAACACTTCTATATGGTGAAATCCAGCGTACAAAAAGTCTATCGGCCGTACTCAAGATACTGGAACGCAGCCACATTAAATTTGAAATGATCGAAGAAAACGGCATCCGTAAACTCTTTGTTTCAAACTAACCAATTACCCATGAATAACCCCAAAACAGCAATTATGAGAAAACCGACTTAACAAAACAAAATGAGATACTAAAAAAAGCCGACCAATGCTACGAACATTAATCGGCCATACATAGTGATCTCCATCTTGACCGATTTACCCAATCAGTTTACAAATAGATTATATCCCTAATTCAACAAATTTATGAATTTTAAATTTCTTGTTCATAGAAATCGAATCACTGTGAGCATACCCAAGCAATGGAAGACCAAAATGAAGCTTAGCGCCTTTTTCACCCTTGCATGTGTCGTCAAGCTGTCCGCAGCGAGCTACGCACAATCCATCACCATTGACGCTAAAAAAATGTCCCTGGTGCAAGTACTACGTACGATCCAAAAACAGAGCGGCGTACCTTTTTTGTTGAATGGTAAAGAACTTGCTGAAATAAAAATTGTAGCACAGGTTCGTAATATGCCCTTAGAAAAAGCGATCCAGGTACTATTAAAGGACCAGCCTGTCGAATGGAGTTTTAAAGACAACATGCTTGTTGTAACGAAATTAAAAGCGAGTTACCCGACTTACGAGCTTCCAAATAATTACACTTTGGTACAGCAAACCCGGACGATCAAAGGAAATGTTCGCGACAGCAAAGGAACAATCCTTCAAGGCGCGACGATTATGATAAAAGGTTCGACAAAGGCAACCACGACAGATGCAAGCGGTAACTTTCAGATCGAAGCAAATAATAATGACGTTATCGTGGTTAAGATGATCGGATACCAGCCCAAGGAAATCTTATTGTCCAATCAGCTTTACCTGAATATTGAACTCAACCAGCATATTGACGCATTGGAGGAAGTAGTTGTCGTTGGCTATGGCACCACAAAAAAGAAAGAATTAATAGGCTCGGTATCACAGGTTGATGGGAAGCAGTTAGCAAAACGGACCGTTCCCCAGCTCGCACAGGCACTCACAGGTCAAATGCCGGGTGTCACCGTTATCCAACGATCTGGACAGCCTGGAGCAGCAAACAATACGATACAGATCCGTGGCGTCGGATCATTCGGTGCAAGTACCGACGCACTTATTTTAGTGGACGGTATACCCACCAATTCCTTCAATGATATCGATCCAAATGATGTTGCGTCGATCTCTGTATTAAAAGATGCTTCCTCAGCAGCGATATACGGGGCAAGAGCTGCCAATGGCGTTATTTTGGTCACCACAAAAACAGGCGCCGCCGGCGGGAAATTAACTGTAAATTATAACGGTTATTACGGTATCCAAAAACCGACAGCCTTTCCAGAATTTGTGAATTCTTGGGAATACGCGTCTCTGCTCAACGAAACCACAAGTGGTGGCGGCGGTTATACGGCGGAAGAAATACAAAAATTTAAAGATGGCTCTGATCCGGACAATTATCCCAACGCCGACTATATGGCTAGCTCATTCAAGTCCCAGGCAGCACAAACGGGGCACAACTTAAATATATCCAATACCACAGATAAAATACAATACACATTATCTGCAGGGTATCTTAACCAAAAAGGTATTGTGATCAAAAACAATTTTGACAAATACAATATTCGTCTCAATCTGATCTCAAACCTCAACGATAAGCTCAAATTGACAACTAGAGTCGCGGCAATTCAAACGGACACCGATGAACCAGCAGCTCCCGCAACACTAGACTTTTCCCGTATGACGGATATTATTTCTCAGGTGATTCGCTATCCCGCCATATATCCGATACGCCTGAGCAATGGCGACTGGGGCGCAGGAAATAACCTAAAAGGTACTCCCGTATCCTTCCTGGAGAGCGAATCCTTCTACACAGAAAAGGTATCCAATATCTCAGGCAATGCAAGACTGGACTGGAAACCAATTTCAGATCTGACCTTATCCGCTATTGGTGGATATACGCAGACTAACGGTCGTACAAAACTTTTCAGAGCCTCGCAACGGATCAACAATTCCATTACGCTGGGACCTTCTAGCCTCAATCAAACTGCGCCTTATGAAACGTATAAAACTTTTCAGGCATTAGCAGATTACACGAAGACTTTTGGGTCCCATAACCTGAAAATATTGGGCGGTTATTCCTTCGAGAAAGGCTACAGTGAAGGTTTAAGCGCTTACCGGCAGAATTTCCCCAGCAATGATCTTACCGAGTTAAATGTAGGTTCACCAGATGGACAACAGAACTCTGGCACAGCCTCTGAGTGGGCATTGGAATCATTATTTGCCCGTGTACAATATAATTATGCCAAGAAATATCTTGTCGAAGGTGTTGTTCGCTACGATGGATCTTCCCGCTTTCCAACGAATAAAAAATATGCGACCTTCCCTTCAATCGCAGTAGGCTGGTTGCTGAGTGAAGAATCGTTTATAAAGGATCGTTATAGTTGGATCGACGAGTTGAAAATCAAAGGATCTTATGGGGTTCTTGGTAACCAAAATATTGTCAGCAATGTCCAACAGCGGGTTGTCTCGAACTACCCATACCAAGATGTTTTAAATCCTGGCTATAATTATCCTTTTGGAAACACGATTTCTCCAGGGGTCGCCCGAACGACAATTGTTGACCCTACCCTACGTTGGGAATCTACCCGGACCTCAGACGTGGGCCTGGAAGTAGCTTTATTTAAAAATTTACTGACATTCAGCAGCACCTATTATAATCGGTTTACTTATGACATTTTGGTCAGCCCGGGTTCCAGTGTCTCGAAAGTACTGGGGTTTGAAGTAGGCGTACAAAACTCGGGGAAACTTAGAAATTCTGGATGGGAATTTACCTTGGGACACCAAAAGAAATTGAACGATTTTGCATACAATGTGAACCTCAATTTCTCTACCGTCAAAAATAGGGTTGTCGATCTGGGGGTTGGTAATATCAACCAGCCAAATGGCTTAGTAGGAAATGGCTCCACCTTATTTATCGGTTACCCAATCCAAGCTTACTATGGCTATCAAGCCGATGGCTTATTTATCGATGCTGCTGATATCGCAAGCTATGCTAATCAAACCAGCATCAATCCCAAACCGCAACCTGGCGATATTCGATACAAGGACATTAGTGGCCCCGACGGCGTACCTGATGGAAAAGTAGATGCGACATATGACCGGACAGTGATTGGATCACGTATACCCAAATATACCTACGGAATGAATATCGGAATAAACTACAAGGGATTTGATTTTGGGGTACTTCTTCAGGGGGTGAGTGGTGTCAAAGGCTTATTGGACAACTACGCAGGTTTTGCACTTACCCAAAACGGCAATATCCAACGATGGCAAGCTGACGGCAGATGGACTGCAGCCAATCCCGATAGAAATGCCATATATCCAAGAATTGAACAATTGCCGAATACCGGGACCCCCAATACCCTGCTATCAGACTACTGGTTACTGGATGCAAGCTATCTTCGTTTAAAAAACATCCAATTAGGTTATGCCATACCCAAGAACATCCTTGCAAAATGGAGATTGTCAGGCTTAAGAATCTATGCAAACGCCGAAAATCTATTCACCAAAAGCAATTATAGGAAAGGCTGGGATCCCGAAATTAACTCAAGCGGAGCCTATTACCCCATTATGCGCAATTTTACATTTGGGATTAACCTTAGTTTCTAACCAATCGATAAAAAATCATGTTACACATCAGATATAAATATATAAAATTGGCCTTATGTATTCTTTTTGCATCAAGCCTCAACATCAGCTGCAAAAAGCAACTGGAAACAAATCCGCTTGATAAATTTGCAAATGAAACCTTTTGGACCAGCGAAACCAATGCCAAATCAGCCTTGACAGGCTTATACAAAGCTGAAATCCAGATGAATTCTCTTGCGGAATTCAGCCCTACCGATTGGTGGTCTTATAATGGTCTTCTCTATTTAGAGTTTGCGTCGGACAATGCCTATGATAGACGTGGCGATAATTCGGTTTTCAATAAACTATCCGATGGCACATTAACGAGCAATAACGGCAATTTGGACAATTATTGGATGTATACCTATAAGAAAATCGCCCGTGTCAATTATTTTTTGGAGAATATTGATAAAACGCCGATTGCAGCGGATCTGCTCGCACGCTTCAAGGCAGAAGCACGCTTTATACGTGCCTGTCAATATTTCTACCTCTCCCAATACTGGGGCGACGCTCCCCTACTGACCCAAACCTTGACGCCCAATGAGGCCAATCAGGTATCCAAAGCAAAAAAACAAGAACTGGTCACTTTTGTGGAACGTGAACTGCAGGAAGCTGCAAACGACCTGCCTAGCTACGGCAAATTAACGGCCGCCGAACGGGGCCGTGCGAGCAAACAGGCAGCACTTGCTTTCCTTGGACGCATGCAGCTTGCAGAGAAATCGTACGCCGAAGCAATCAAAAGCTATGAACAAATTATCAATGCCAATGAAAATACAATAGACCCTAATTATTCAGGTTTATTTAATGGTACCAATGAATCCAGTAAAGAGATCATTTTTGCAACCCAATACCTAGTTGATCTGGCAGGAAACGGGATGTTCCAGCACAATTTTCCCGCGGTCGCCGGAGGTTGGCATCTCCACTGCCCCCTTGGTAGTCTTGTGGAGAGTTATGGTTTTACAGATGGAACGGCATTCTCGTACGATGATGCGCGATATGACGAACAAGACATCAGCAAAAACCGGGATCCAAGGTTAGCATTCACCGTGATAACCAATGGAGACCGCTTTAAAAATTTAAAATATACCTCACACCCAGACTCTACATTGTCAATTGATCAGCTAACGACAACAAAACAGGCAACACGTACGGGCTACGGATTACGCAAGTTCAACGACGAAGGGTTCAGCGGAAATTTACAAAATTCGGGAGCCGATGTTCCTGTCATCCGCTATGCGGAGATTCTACTTAGTTATCTGGAGGCAAAACTCGAAAATGGCGACCCGATTACAAGTGATCTCTTGGACAAAACCATCAATACGGTTAGAAGAAGAAGCAGCGTTAATATGCCACCAATTAGTGTACAAGGAAGTGCTTCATTACGTTCGGCATTGCGTAACGAAAGGCGCGTCGAACTCGCACTGGAAGGCCTTCGCTACTGGGATCTGCTACGCTGGGGCATTGCAAAAGATGTATTGAAAGGTGATTTTTACGGAGCTCCATTTCCGGGTGCAAAAAATCTCCGCATAAAAGCAGGTGGAAGCAAAGATCCGTATAGCCGCTGGTACGTAACCACTAAGTCTTTTAGAGCCGGTCAGGATGAACATTGGCCAATTCCACAGAATGAGGTTAATATCAATCCAAATTTAAAATAGTACCTTGGGTATCGTTAATTGTCCAAGGATACCCTTAACCATAAACGATACCCTTTAAACATAATTTAAAGTATATGAAGAAGTCACTATCCCTCACTTTATTATTCTCCTCGAGCCTTTTTGTTGCGCTCCCCTTCGTTAGTTTTGCCCAAAAGGCAGGCAAACCAAATGTGATTTATATTTATGCAGATGATCTTGGTTTTGGTGATTTAAGCAGTTATGGCGCCAAACAAATCGAAACTCCCAACTTGGATAAGCTTGCTCAAAGCGGAACGCGATTTACCAATGCACATAGTACATCAGCAACCTGTACCCCTTCTCGTTTTGCATTGATGACCGGAACGTATCCTTGGCGTCAGGAAGGTACAGGTATTCTGCCCGGCGACGCCAAGCTGATCGTTCCAACGGATAAAATTACGTTGCCTAAAGTATTTAAACATGCAGGCTATGCCACGGCTATTGTCGGAAAATGGCATATGGGACTTGGCAATCAGGTCCAAAAAGACTGGAATGCTCCCATCAAACCGGGGCCTAATGATGTAGGTTTTGACTATTCGTTTATTTTTCCTGCAACGGCAGACCGCGTCCCCACCGTATTCCTCGAAAATGATCAGGTCGTCGCAGCTGAAGCCAATGACCCGATCCTGGTCGATTACGAAAAGAAAATCGGCAACGACCCTACAGGCAAAGAGCATCCCGAATTGCTCAAAATGCATTCCTCCCCCAGTCAGGGACACAATCAGACTATTGTCAACGGTATCGGAAGGATAGGTTACATGAGTGGTGGTATGCGTGCGCGATGGGTGGATGAAGAAGTCTCCACAACATTTCTTCACAAAGCCCAAGACTTTATCTCCGCGCATCAAAACAAACCGTTCTTCCTGTACTTCTGTTTAACAGAACCACACGTACCCCGTATGCCGGCAACACAATTTAAAGGGAAGAGCAAACTTGGTTATCGCGGCGACGCAATTCTTCAATTGGACTGGACGGTTGGACAAATCCAACAGCAATTGCAGCTTCTGGGGCTCGACAAAAACACCATTATAATTTTCAGCAGCGACAACGGACCAGTTCTCGACGACGGCTATATGGACGGAGCTGTGGCCCAACAAAATGGCCACTTACCTGCCGGTCCACTGCGCGGGGGTAAATATAGTATCTTCGAAGGTGGAACCCGGGTACCATTTATCGTCAGTGGCAAGGGTGTTGCACAAGGCAAAGTATCAAATGCATTAATTAGCCAGATAGATCTATTGGCAACGAGCGCCCAATTGCTGAATATTCCACTAAAAGCCGACGAAGCAAAAGACAGCAAGCCACTCTTGACAACTTTAACGGGTCAAGATAATAAGGGCCGCACGAGCATGGTTCAGCATGCACAGACATTGGCTATCGTAAAGGACGACTGGAAATATATTGCTCCAAGTAAAGGTGCCCCCTATATGAAATTAACGGACACGGAAACAGGAAGTCTTCCTGAAGACCAATTGTACGATCTCAAAAACGATATCGGTGAAAAACATAATGTTGCTTCAAAATATCCCGAAAAGGTCGCTGAACTCAAACAATTGTTGGAAGGAGAACGAAAATAATGAAAATAAAAATTGGACTTTCCCTCATCCTGCTTGGATGGGGGACCCTTTTTGCACAGCAAAAGAAAAAACAGCGTAAACTCCCTAATATCATCTTCTTTTATGCAGACGATTTAGGATATGCCGAAACCGAGCCTTATGGGCAGCGTTTGATCAAAACACCCAATATCCAGCAACTGGCACATGAGGGTATGCGCTTTATCAATCATTACACAAGTACACCTGTATGTGCCCCAGCCCGATGCATGTTATTAACGGGCAAGCATGGCGGCCAATCTTACATCCGTGGAAATTATGAATTGGGCGGTTTCGCCGATAGCTTAGAGGCAGGTCAAATGCCGCTTCCCGAAGGAACCTTCACCATGGCTCACCTATTTAAAAAGGCCGGTTACCAGACTGCTGCCATTGGAAAATGGGGACTTGGCATGAATAATTCTACCGGAAGCCCCAATAAACAGGGATTCGACCATTTCTTCGGTTACTTAGACCAAAAACAGGCACACAATTACTACCCCAGCCATCTTTGGGAAAATGAAACAAAATATCCGCTTCAGAACAAGGAAAAATTTGTCCATACACCATTAGATTCCAACAAGGCCACTCCACAAGACTTCCAACAGTTCAACGGGAAGGAATATGCACCTGAACTGATGACAGCAAAGGCATTGACATTTATTGACAACAACCGAAATAAACCTTTTTTCTTATACCTGCCTTACACATTGCCGCACCTGTCACTGCAGGTTCCCCAAGAATATGTAGATAAATATAAGGATCTGTTCCATGATAAGCCCTATTACGGACAGGATGGTTATACCGCAACCCCCTATCCTAGGGCAACCTATGCCGGTATGATCACCTATCTGGATGACCAGGTAGGTATTCTAATGAAGCATATCAAATCCTTGGGAATCGATGACAACACAATTATTTTGTTTTCCAGTGACAACGGAACTGGCTTTAATGGTGGTATAGATTACCGCTTTTTCCGTAGTGTCGATTCTCTTAGGGGATTGAAAATGGATGTTTTTGAAGGCGGTATTAAAGTCCCGTTAATTGTCAGGTGGCCCAACCATATCAAAGCGAATTCTGAGACAGACTTAATTTCGGCCCAGTACGATCTCATGGCAACCTTCGCACAACTGATTCAGGAGAATCCTGGGCACAGCAATGGCCTATCCTTACTTCCAACCTGGCTGGGGCAAAAGAATAAACAGGAACATCATCAATATCTCTATTTTGAATACCCCGAAAAAGGTGGCCAGATCGCTATACGGGAAGGACATTGGAAAGCTGTAAAACTCGATTTAAAGAAGAATCCCAAAGCTAAATGGCAATTATACGATTTAACCACAGATCCTTGGGAAGAAAAAGATCTAGCAGCACAATATCCGCAATTGATGCCGCATTTTGATGAAATCGTCACCAGAGAACACCGACCTGCCCATATACAGGAATGGGAGATTGTAGCCAATAAGATGATTAAAAAATAAATCAACTATTTTTTAATCTCTAAAAACTTGGGTTGTCTGGATTGAATCATGACAACCCAAGTTTTTTATGTAATTTAGCAAAGCGATTCCTAGCAGGAGCCGCATGTGAATATACCTATTGAATGACGTATAGACCATAAAGGAGAATAGCATAATCCGAAGGCAAACGTAAAAATGATCAATAACCAAGTATGCAGCAAAAAGAATCATATATCCATACGCTGAAAGAAGGTGATGAAACAGCTTTATGCTTTTTTATGGATCATTTTGGCCATTCATTGCGCTATTTTGCCTTTTCCTACCTCCGCAATAAAACCGATGCAGAAGAAATTGTCTCCGATGTTTTTGTAAAGCTGTGGAATAATAGACAAAAGGTAGAAAATTATGACAGCCTTAAAGCCTTTCTTTTTATCGCGACTAAAAACGCCTGCATTGATATACAAAGAACAGCTCAATTCAAAATACGCAAAGAAGAACTCGATATTCTGCAGCATATGTCGGTTCCGGAAGAAGATGTACTTAAGAAAATATTCCGCACTGAACTCACCGAATTGCTGCTCGCTGAAATCAACTTGCTCCCCAGACAGCAGGCACAAATTTGCCGGCTCAGCTTTCTGGACGGTTTGAACACAGAAGAAATTTGTGAAACATTGAACACCACCGCATCGACCGTCTATTATGCAAGGTCCAAAGCATTATACGCATTAAAAGAACGGTTTAAATCGAAAAAATTTGAATACCTTACTATTATTATGCTATCCGCATGGTATGCTTTCAAGGGATAATTACCTTCCCTGAATCCTCCATATCCGAACCTTGAAATAAATCAATATGCCGTCCGAATGGTATGCTTTCAAAGGTTAACTACCTTCGACCAATACCCCATATCCAGTCTCGAACCAAATTAAAAAAACACAAACAACTGTTTATCAGAAAACTAAAGGCCCTATAATTTAAAAAAACTGGAAATAAAAAAAGCTTAGCATTCGGTCGGGCGACCTGCTAAGCTTTTATAAATACCTCTTTGTAAGAGGCAATCAACCTAAACCTAGGACAAAGATAGTGCTTCAAATGATATAAACAAAAATTTTGTTATATTTTTTTTCAACTCCCATAAATTTGTTTTAAGATAGCCGCCACAAAAGGAATAGTAAGTGTACAATGTACACTACAATCTTTTTGCATTTTTAAACAGATCATTTTTTGACTACCTACATTCAAATCGCCCCATTACCATATTTAACCCTAGCATTAGTTATATTTATCAATGCACGAGCTGTCATTCTCTTTTATTATTTTCTTTTCCTGAGAAAAGGAATGGCCCCCATAAATTCATCCCACCGGATGATTACAATTAGGAATTGACCTCTGAATGTCTCTTTGACTACCCTACTTCCTGTGGACATAGAGACTAATTTCAGCTATCCAGCGTAGGTATTCGTAGTTCTTCACAACAGCCGTATTTGTATGACCTAAACATGGATATTTCAGTTAATTATTTAGTAACTTTGAATCAATCAAAAAAAAAATAGCATGTTTACTGGAATCATAGAAACCTTAGGAAAAATAGAAAATATCGAACAGGAGAAAAGCAATATCCATTTTTACGTCAGTTCCCCTATATCCAATGAACTCAAAATAGACCAAAGTGTAAGTCACAATGGTGTTTGTCTTACAGTCGTGGGGTTGAACAATGACCTACATAAAGTTACGGCAATTGATGAAACCTTGCAGAAGACAAATCTGGCTCAGTTAAAGGTAGGTGACTTGATCAATCTAGAACGTTGTACACTAGCCGGGGGAAGATTTGATGGCCATATCGTTCAGGGCCATGTCGATCAGACTGCCCTTTGTATCCAAAAGAAAGACGAAAACGGAAGTTTTATTTTCACTTTCCAATACGATGTTTCTAAACAAAATATTACCGTAGAAAAAGGGTCCATTACTGTAAATGGCATTAGTTTGACGGTCGTAGATTCCAGAGACGATCAGTTTTCCGTTGCAATCATTCCCTATACGCTTGAGCACACCAACTTACAGCAGGTTGAAGTGGGTAGCACAGTCAACTTAGAGTTTGATATTATCGGGAAATATGTCACTAAAATTATGGCTTTGCGCGGTTAAAAAAATCCGGTAAGCTTCCTTTGGCCAACCTTAGATCAAAGGAAGCTTATTTCAACGAGTATACCTCCTCGAATTACTCTAAATAGTGGCCCTGGCGTATTAATAATGCCCTATATTTATTAAATACACTCGATTTGGAAACAAAACCCATGTATTTATTTTCATCGCCCAAAACCGGAAGTATCCAAGTGTCGTCCTTATTCATTTTGGCCATCACAATTTCCATATTTTCATTGATTCCTACGGTATCATTGGGCTTCTGAGCTAATTTTTCAAAAGGAGTATCTCCCCCATCTACTTCACCCAATAGGACAGAAAATAGAAACTCGCTATAGAGAAGCCCCATAAATTTGCCTTCGTAATCAACCACCGGAAAGATATTGCGTTTACTGTGGATGATGTCCGTTTGCCGGCCTTTAGGTGTTTCATCAGGACGTAAGATGACAAAATTCGTTTCCAATACATATTTTATCCGCATCATGCTTAACACAGATCGATCCTTATCCTCATAAGAAATGAGATCTCCAGACTCCGCCAGTACCTTGGTATAAATTGAATGCTTTAAAACAGACCGATTGATCAGATAGGAAATTGAACAGACCAGCATCAGTGGAACCATTAATGTGTAGCCTCCGGTCACTTCTGCGATCAAGAATATCCCCGTCAATGGCGCATGCATGATACCGCTCAAAGCTCCGGCCATGCCTGCTACCACAAAATTTGGCACATTTAATTCGGCAATTCCGGTCAGGTTGACGCCATAAGAAAATGCAAAGCCCAATAGACCACCCATCACCAGACTCGGACCAAAAACACCCCCATTGCCGCCACCATTTAGGGTAAATAATGCAGCAAAGGATTTCCCGAATAAAGTCAATATGGTATAGCCAAAGACTACTAATCCAATGTCCTTATAGCCTGAAAACAAGCTATTCTTAACAATTGAATTAAACTGTCCATTGAGAATCTGCTGAATCGTAATGTAGCCCTCACCATACAGTGCTGGAAAAACGAAAATCATCAAACCTAAGGCAATACCGCTGACCCAGACTTTATTATAGGGATTTTTAATTTTTGAAAACCATTTTCCGACACTTCTGGAAACACGGGCAAAGTAAATGGTATAAAGACCGATCAACACCGCCAATAGCAAATAGAACAACAAGGCAGAAACCTGCCAATCAGAATTGAACGTGCTGAATAGCGGTTCATTGTAAAGTACCCGCGAGACAACCGAAGCCAAAGCCGATGAAATCAGTAAAGGAATAAATACTGGAATGGAAAACTCAGGCAGTAAGATCTCGATCGCAAAAATCATCCCCGCCAAAGGGCTGTTGAAAGCACCTGAAATTCCCGCCGCTGCCCCACAGGCCAATAACATCGTTACTTCTTTATATTGTAGCCCAAAAAAGCGGGCAATATTCGAACCAATGGAAGATCCTCCCAAAGCAACTGGAGCCTCCAGACCACAGGAACCACCAAACCCGACCGTAATGGCCGACGTCACCACCTGTGAATAGATATTGCTCGGATCCAAACGGCTTCCTTTCCGGCTGATGGCATAGATAATCGGTGTGATTCCATGCTCCATCTTTTTCCCTTTCAGAAACTTCCGGACAAAAAATACACTGAGTAAAATCCCAATTAATGGAAATATCAAGTACACCGAATATTTGACTTTCCAGTCGATATCGTCCTGTATAGTTGTTGCAATAAAATGGGTTAGTCTTTTCAGGACAGATGCCATAATACCGCCAACAATTCCAACCAAAAACGCCAATAGAATGATAAAATTTCTGTTCGAAACTTTCTTCATTCGCCATTGATTGATCTGATCTATTTTCCTAAAAAAACGTCCCTTGAGGTTTCTCATATCTTCCTATTGAAAGCTCAACACTTCCTTCTTCTTTTTTGTTTTGAATTTATCCGGTACTACAGCCAATATTTCTCTTTCCAGCGCTTGGATCGCATGTCGCTTTACAAAATTCTGCGTTGTCACCAGGGAGATCTCCCGTACAGGCTCCGGTGATTTGAAATAACGGATCCTATCCAATTGTTCATCGGAATAATCCCAGATCGACAGTTCAGGCAATATGGTAATGCCGTCGTTGATATCAACCATACGTTTCAGCGTTTCCACACTGCCGGTATTATATTCAAATCGTCCCGTTAGATCCTGATTGTGTTTATGATGACAAATATTGAGCACCTGACCGCGCATGCAATGTCCCTCATTGAGTAACCAGAGTTTATCGTCGGCAATATCATCGCCGCTAAGTACTTTCTTCCCGAACAAAGGACTATTGGTAGAAATATAAGCGACAAAGTTCTCATAGAAAAGCGGAGATTCTAAGATGCCCGGATCATTTAGGGGAGTCGACAACACACCACAATCCAAAAGTCCTACTTTTAGTTCATGGACAATTCGCTCTGTCGTATATTCCCAGATCTGTAATTGCAGCTTCGGGTATTTTTCCATAAACGTGGTCAGCACATTCGGAAGTAAATATGGAGCGATCGTCGGAATAACCCCCACCTTTAGCGTTCCCTCAATCTCTCCTTTTTTATCCTGCACAATCTCATTAATCTTTCGGCTTTCCGTGAGCACCAACCGGGCCTGAAGAATAATTTTCTCACCGATTTCTGTAGGAATGACAGGCTGACGGCTCCGATCGAAGATCTTCGCCCCTAAAGACTCTTCAAGTTTTTGTATTTGCATGCTCAACGTAGGTTGCGTGACAAAACATTTTTCAGCAGCTGCAACAAAACTTCGGTAGGTATCAACAGCTATAATATATTCCAGTTGGATTAAGGTCATCTTACTATCTTTAAAGCACAAAATTACGAATCCTGTCGTAAACCCATGTCAAATCCTTTGATAATTTAAAAGGCTGAATGGATATTTGGCCTGCCGATTATACAATAAATACCTTGCCAAAAAGCCACTGTCTATCCACTATTGTTACATTAGTTCGCATAAAAAGTCGATTTCATCAAAAACCTTTTCTTAAATTTGGAGATTTACAACAGTTGATAGTTAAAATCCTATGAAGTTTATTAATAGTACGACAATTGCGCTAGCTTTATTTTTAACCATGGCAAACAGTCCTTACAGCAAGGCTAATCCTGATGAAGGAATGTATCCATTGAGCGAATTGAACAAAGCTGGACTAAAGAAAGCTGGGTTAAAGATCAGTGAGAAGGATATATACAACCCAGGTCAGGTTGGATTAGTAGACGCCCTGGTTCAAGTCAGCGGATGTACCGGATCATTTGTGTCCAATCGCGGATTGATTATTACCAATCACCATTGTGCCTTCTCTGCTGTTCAGTTAGCTAGTACAGCGATCAACAATTACCTGAAAAATGGCTTTGTTGCGCAAAATCAGGAGCAAGAAATTGAAGCAAAAGGACTAAAAATAAGAATTACGGATTCCTATGAGGATGTCTCCGATAAAATTTTAAATGCCGTCGCGAACATCAGCGATCCTGTGGAACGCATCAACACCATCAAACGTAAGCAGGAGGAGTTAGTTAAGCAAGCTGAAAAACAGGACCCGACGATTAAAGCCGAAGTGTCCGAAATGTTTATCGGTAAGAGCTACGTTCTATTTCGCTATAAAACGATCGAAGATGTCCGTTTGGTCTATATTCCACGTCAGAATATCGGTGAGTTTGGCGGCGAGACCGACAACTGGGTGTGGCCTCGACATACCGGAGATTATTCCTTTTTAAGAGCATACGTCAGTAAAGACGGAAAATCTGCACCTTATTCCAAAGAAAATGTTCCTTATCAACCGAAGAAACACCTTAAAGTAAATCCAAATGGGGTCAGAGAGAATGATTTTACCTTTATCCTGGGATATCCCGGAAAAACATTCCGACACCGACCAGCGCAGTATATTCAATATCAGCAGGAGTACCTATTGCCGTATGTTTCCAATCTCTATGATTTCCAAAACAAACAAATGGAAGAAGCCGGTAAAGACAATACCGACATCGCTTTATCACTGGCAACACGGATAAAACGCAATGCCAATGTTTTAAAAAATTACCGCGGTAAACTAAAAGGACTACGTGGTATTGACTTGCTGGCGACCAAAAAGCAGGAGGATGAAGCACTGGCTGCATTTATCCTGAGCAAACCGGCACTAAAAGACAAGTATGGCAGTCTATTGGCTGACATTGAATCGTATTATCAGGTCAGCAATCAGGATGCGCTGAAAGAGCTTTGGATCAATAATATTTACAATAGCACAAGCCTATTGAAAGTAGCTCGCGACCTAAACGTTCTGAAAACCAACTTAGCCAAGGAAAAATCATCCCAGGCGGCCAAACAGCTTTTCGATTTAAATATTGAAAAATTAAAAACAGCTCTTAAAGAAACTTACGAAAGCTATAACAAACAGGCAGATCAACGGATCCTGACTAAAATGCTACAGGATGCGGCCGCATTTCAAGGTAAAAATCAATTGCCAGCTATCCAAACACTGCAACTGAACAGTGAAACGGCACCGGGATTTGCCACAGAAATTATCAATAACACCAAACTTGCTGATCAAAACTATGTACTGAATACCGTTTTAGCGAATGCAGATGCGCTTCAAAAATTCGACGACAGATTATTGAACTTCCAGGTTGGTCTGAACAATGACATTGTGACTTTTGCGGCTGAGCAAAAAAGACGCGAGGGCGTACTCAATAAATTAATGGGTGATTATGTGGCCGTCAAAGAAATTTTTCAGGCAAAGAATTTTATTCCTGATGCGAACTCAACGTTACGTTTGACATATGGCCACATCAAGGGTTACTCACCTGCTGATGCAACCTATATGAAGCCATTTACAACCATCGAAGGGATTATTCAAAAAGGAAATCTGGGCTTGGCAGAATTTGACTATCCGCAGGAAATCAAAACAGCTTACCTCAATAAAAACTTTGGCCCTTACCTTCAGAAAGATTTAGGTTCTGTCCCTGTAAATATCCTATACGATATGGATACCACTGGCGGTAATTCAGGATCTCCGATCATGAATGAAAATGGTGAATTGATTGGTGTCAATTTTGACCGTGCTTATGATGCAACAATCAATGATTTCGCCTGGAACGAAAGTTACAGCAGATCCATTGGTGTCGATATTCGCTATGTCCTTTGGGTTGCCGATAAAATTGACAATGCACACTTTATTCTAAAAGAAATGGATATCTAATTCAACACAGGATGAAAACTAAAAAGCAGCTGTACCGGAAGCGGTACAGCTGCTTTTTTTCGGGCATTGTTTGATATTATTGGCCAGAAAGAATCTTTAGTTCGCTAGAGTTAGATTTAAAGTCTTCCGCCTTGCAGTAAGGTAGAGAAAACAGCTTTCAACCGTCTTAAACCTGCTGCTAATACGGACCTCGAACAAGCGATATTCAGGCGAATAAAGTCATTGCTCCCCTTTCCATACATTGCCCCAACATTGACTTGAACATGTCCTTCAGCCAACAACAGTTCACCCAACTTTCGGCTAGAAACTCCCAAGGCAGCACAATCTACCCATACGAGATAGGTTCCCTCCAAGGGAAGTACCTGCAAAGCAGGAAGGTGTTCAGCCATAAAGCTTTTCAAATAAAGATAGTTAGCACGGATATAAGCCAGTGCCTGATCCAGCCATTCTTCCCCTTCATCATAAGCTGCAGTCAGGCCCGCGATGGCAAAAGGACTTATACTGGCGATTTCGTTGACCAAAAATGCCTGCTGTACTTTCTTCTTAAGTTCAGGGTCAGCAACAACAATCGTAGCGACCTGTAATCCTGCCAAATTAAAAGTCTTACTTGGTGCAATGCAGGTAATGGAATGAGCGAGTAGTTCAGGACTAATAGTTCCAAAGGGAATATGCGTATGTCCGTCAAAAACAAGGTCACAATGAATTTCATCTGAAATGACCAAAACCTGATGACGCAGACAGATCTCGCCCAAGCGTTCAAGTTCGGCCCTCGTCCATACCCTTCCAGCAGGATTATGCGGACTACATAAAATAAATAATTTCACTTTCGGATCACTTGCCTTATACTCGAAATCCTCAAAATCGATCCCATAATGACCATCTCGATAGATCAGATCATTGGAAACGACCTCGCATTGGTTGCGTTCGATCGAGGAAAAAAAACAATGGTATACCGGTTCCTGAATCAATACCTTGTCACCTGGCTCTGTAAATGCTTTAACCAAAGCTGAGAGCGCCGGTACCACACCGATAACAGGAAGCAACCATTCCTGCTGTATCGTAAAGTGATGCCTGCGAGAAAACCAATTTATAACAGCCTGATAAAAGGGCTCTGGAACTTTGGCATAACCATAAACTGCATGCTGAACTCTTTGTGCCAATGCATCCACAATAGGTTGAGCAGCCGGAAAATCCATATCAGCTACCCACAGTGGAATCAAATCTTCATAATCCTGCTGATTCCATTTAACCGAATCAGTACCGCGACGGACAATTATTTTATCAAAATCATAGATCATACAGCAATTTAATCAAAAATACAGGTCATTTACAATAAAAAACGCGACAAACTAAACAGATCGTCAAACATATCGGAAAGATACAGCGAGGCTAGACGGTTGGAAAAAGTTATATTTACAGAAAATATCAGGATGCTATGGCCAAAAACAACTTTTCGCTCCTTGCTCGGTTAAAGAGTTTCCGCTATGCCTATAACGGTGTAAAAATAGCCTGGCAGGAAGAGCACAATTTTAGGGTCCATTGTGTTGCCGCAGTTGTTGCTCTCCTCTTGGCTTATGTACTTCGAATCAGTACATACGAATGGCTCGCCGTCATCTTTTCAATCGGTTTTGTATTTGTTTGCGAATTGCTAAACACTGCATTGGAAAATCTCTCTGATTTCGTGTGCCCGGAAAACAATCCAAACATCAAAAGAATCAAAGATATTGCTGCTGCTGCGGTCATGATAAGCAGCCTAACCGCACTGTTGACCGGCCTGATTATTTTTATACCGAAGCTAATTTCAATCGCTCGCGTTTACTTTTTCTAACGGAAATTTCTCATCATAAGTCACCTTTTGCGGATCCACAAAAGACATTTTGCCGGCCTTTTCTTCCATAGTGCCATAACCTTCAAGCGCACGGTCCTTGGACAGCTTAAATACGACTTGCCTAACAGATTCCTGCCCCTCAGATGAGAAAGTATAATCTGCCAGTACAACATCGCCTTTCAATACACCATCAATATGTCCGTTATTGCGATCCTTTTCCTTCCAGGCATAAAGCAGATCCCCATGTACCTTATCCCCTTCAATGGTGATGGCCAATGAAATGGTATCCCCGTTCTTGAGGTACCGGTAATTATTCTTTCCATGCGCGTAACTTACCGTATCCGACAGCTGCTGATCGATCTTTCCTGTATCACTTTTTTCAGTTGCAGTGTCTTGCTTTTTTTGTTCTTGATGACAGGCTGTGCTGCACATCAACAGTATTAATCCTACATTGATTGCCTTCATATCGTCTATTTTATGACACTATGATATAGCAATTCAAAAGAATTTTTGTTTTAAATAACTAACATTTAAAATTTCAAAATCTAGAAAACAAAAAAGTGGCGAATATTGTTTATAAGTTAGACAAGGGTAAGCTATTAAAAATAAACAATTTAGTAACAATAAAATTATTACTCGTTTATTGTAAAGCTAATTTTTATTAGTAAATTGTACAGTATAAAATTCAGGAATTCTTAACCAATATTAGTATGAAAGATGTAAGCTTTAAGAAATTTGATAGTGGATGTACATCACTCACAAAATTGTCCATTGAAACAGACTTAGCTATTATTGTTAAAGAGCAAGTTACAATTTCTTCCGAATCAAAAATTGAAAAACTTAGGCGCTGTAAAGAAGAATTACTTAAAAGCCTTTGGTTTGTTCAACGTCAATGTTGAGAGAACATGACCTTACCATCTCGACTAACAGCCCATGGGCGGCCCAATACTGGGCATCAATGAATTTACGCTAATTTATCACTTAAATCCTCTCCATATTTATGTATGGAGAGGATTTTTTTCTATATACACTCGCTTAATCAATAGATTAAAGCGATTTCAAATGTTTATAATTAGACTTGATGGTATCCCACACTTCTTCGAAATTACCAGATAGCATTAACTTTGCCATACTTTCCGTCATACCTTTCATTTGACCGAAGGATATCTTTGGTGGCATAGCCAGCGCATTGGGGTTGGTATAGATATCGATAAGAACAGGCTCATCTGTTAAGCCTAAAGCCTCCGTAATTACGCCATCGACATCCTCGGGCTGAGTCACGGTATAGGCACGAATTCCCATCGCTTGTGCCACCATGGCAAAGTCTGGATTAACCATATTCGTCTCCTGATCTTTTAGACCTGAAACCTGCATTTCCAGCTTGACCATACCGAGTGCACGGTTGTTGAAGACAATTATTTTTATCGGCAGCTTGTATTGTTTTATTGTGGCAAGATCGCCCAATAACATAGACAGCCCGCCATCGCCACAAAAGGCGATTACTTGCCTTTCAGGATGTGTCAGTGCTGCACCTATAGCCATTGGCATTGCGTTGGCCATCGATCCGTGATTAAAGGATCCGAGCATAATACGATCTTTCTGCTGATTGATATAACGCGCGCCCCAAACACAGCACATGCCTGTGTCGACCAAAAAAATAGCATCATCATTAGCCTTTTGATCGATCGTGTGTGCGACAAACTCTGGTTGAATAGCACATTCACTTCCCGAATCGTCAACATAGATCATAAGGTCTTCCTTGACCTTAGCATAGGCGTCAAGCTGTTTTTCGAGAAATTTAGTCTCCGACCGTGCTTCCACAAAGGGCAATACCGCCTTTATCGTATGCTCAATATCGCCCACTAAGCCATAATCAACGATCGACCTACGTCCCAGCTTCTCGCCTTCTATATCAATCTGGATAATGGTTTTATTGGTGGGTATAAAATCCTTGTAAGGAAAATCAGTACCCAAAAGTAAAATGAGGTCTGAATGATGCATGCTTTGGAATGCAGAGGCCGTCCCCAAAAGACCTGTCATCCCAATTTCATTGGGATTGTCACGTTGGATATCCAACTTTGCTTTAAATGAATAGCCCACTGGCGCATGGATCTTTTGTACTAATTCAACAATTTGCTTCTGCGCCTTCTTTGCCCCAACACCGCAAAATAAAGTTATTTTCTCTGCCTGGTTGATGTATTGGGCAAGGCGCCCAATTTCCATTTCCGAAGGTCTGATTTGTGGTTCTGTAAAAAACACCTTCGGTGAGGTATTCATCTGGACAGCTTCCATTTCAGATACATCTCCCGGCAGACCGATTACTGCAACGTCCCGCTTGGAGATGGCCTGTTGTAGTGCATTCTGAACCATACGCTGCACCTGCTCAGGTCGAGTGATCATTTGGTTATAACATGAACAGTCGTCAAACAATTTAATCGGATTGGTTTCCTGGAAATAGTCTGTTCCAAATTCATATGTCGCACAAGTGGACGCAATCACAAGCATGGGTACACGTGTCTTATGTGCTTCATAGACACCATTGATCAAATGCACATGTCCGGGCCCGCTACTTCCGGCGCAACAGGCAATTCCATGCAGATCAGCCTCCGCGGTTGCCGCAAAAGCACCAGCCTCCTCATGCCGGACATGTATCCATTGCATGGTCCCGTCTTCATGGACAGCTTCATTGAAAAAATTTAAACTATCGCCCGTTACGGCATAAATACGTTGAATTCCCGCATCTTTTAAAAGGTCAACAATCTGATGTGCTACATTTTTCATACCCATATTATAATTTTAGAATGTCATAAAGCGAAGTTGTACTGTTTAAGCTTTCGCTACTTTATAACAACAATAATCTAGGGTAATGGTTTGGGAATGATTGCCTGCTGATCAGAATCGAATCCCTATCAGGAGGCTGCCTAAAATAAATATTCCTATAGCGCTGTTACTACAACCTGCAATGAATCCACTTGTGAACAAAAGGAGCCAATAAGAAGGAAGAATACGAACGGTCAATAAAAAAGCTGCTCCAAAATTAATTGGAACAGCTTTTTGTAAAACCATCAGGTTTAAGCCTTTCTATTTTATTTGTCTGGACAGCTCATTGACAAAATTCTTTGCGTCATTGAGATCTTTATTCCAGTCCGCATAGCGTTTAGCAGTATTTAGTTTTGCAATTTTTGCATTCAGCTTAGCTAGATTAGCTTGATCTTTTGCCTTTTCCAACTTTGCTCTGAGTATACCGACTTTGGTATAATCCTGAATACCTTCCAGCATACGCTCATAACGGATGGAGCTTCTTCCCTGTGGATAAACAATATAGGTATCTCCTGCAGGCCATGTGCGGAACCTAGAGTCACGCAGTGGATCCTCTACCCAGGAGTTAAATGCCCAACGCAATGCACCGTCGAAGCCTGCTGCAAGAGCATACCAAGCCATATAGGTGGATTCTGCCGGATCAGAGAATGTAAATTGATTTGGAAATTCGTCCGAACAGCAAACGTAAAATGTCGTGATATATCCTTTTTTGCGACGCTCAATCAGATCTTTCTGGTCAAAAGGATCACCCGCGGCAACACTGATATCGGTACTCTTATGATAGCGTTGGTAACTTTTGTGGTTATCAGCGAATGCCACCCCAAATTCAGGCGCTACACGTTCCAACAAGGCTATCGCCGGGTCCATTTCTTCCCGTCCCCTTTCATCCATCGCAATATTGGTAATTTTCAGCCAGCCTTTTGCAGTGACATGCTTACTAAAATCCTGTAAGAAAGGTGTCCATAATTCTTCGAATATAGGTGTTCCGGGCTTCGCAATAACATTGACAAGTTCATTCTTGCCCTCATCAAAATAATGTACTTCATTGTTCCATGGTAGCAGTGAATAGCAATTGATCTGTTTGTTGATTCCCAGATCCATCATAAAGTTTACCCAGCGGTCAAAAACGGTATAATCATAAGTCCAGGAACCGTCTTTTGTCTTCTTCCAGGTGATCATATCCGCATAAGGATCGTATGTCTGCACATTCCAGGCATCTTTATTTAAAGTTGCCGTAATAACTTTCTGTCCTGCAGCGGCCAATTGCTTCATCGTGGGTTTCAGGGCTTCAAAATGTTCATCACTCCACATCTTCACCTGATTGACGCGGGCAACCGCAGAAGGATGTTGCCATTGGTCCAAATGATATGTCCACTGCGAAGATGGTGGCAACACATGATTTTGTACATTGACAACGAGCTGTAACTGCTCTTTCGCTTGACCATTTTGTTGAACAGAGATTGTTGTTTTATATTGTCCTGCCGCCGCTTCCTTCGGAACCGTTACAGTAATCCATACAGGACGCACTTTCTTCGCTTCGAGATCATAGCTATTTAGGTCATCCAGCATATCCGCAGAAAGCGCCGCTTTAAAATCTTCCGGTTTACGATGGCCACAGCCGCTGGCAAATTCGTCGGTCATCACATAACGGACAAAACGCGCCTGTACCGCATCGCCGCCAATTAACTTACCTGCCGCAGATTTAAGCGCACTCGCAGATACCGATACATTTGCCGTTGTAGCATTGGTCCATAACAGTACTTGTGCCGATACTTGTTCACCTTTCCATGCATCCACTGTCGCTGTACTTTGCACTGTCAGATTTGGATTAACAGATTTGGGATAACGTTTGTCTATCGATACAAACGAAGCATGCAACCCAGGTTTAACATTCGACCAATTGGATAAGGTATCCATTGTCGGATCGGCCATTTCCGTGAAAGTGGTCCCTGTCGCATAACGCTGCTGGGAAAAGCCATGATTATTGCCACAAAATAGCATACAAGCCAGGGCAATCGTAGAATAAATTGTAGTTTTAGGCATAACAGTTATAATTAACAAAAACTTTTATGAAGCGATGCGCTCTTGTCCAGCCTAGGAGCGGGTGCTCGCAGAAAAAAGGCAAACAACTTCTGTTTGCCTTAAAAATACTAAAATTTTATTTATCGATAGCTAACTTTGTTCAAAAATTTCAGAAAGTGCTTTATAAAGTTCTGGATGATTAGACTTGAATTTTTCTGGGTTTTCAAAAAAATATTCCGAGGCGACCGCAAAAAACTCCGCAGGATTAGTCATTCCGTACACATCGATATCCGATTTATTCTCTTTTATTTTGGTAATTTCTTCCCGGATCAGATTCATAAAAGGAATCACGGAAGCCTTATCCATCAAGTGTGTAGGAACACCATCCACTGTGCCGTCTGTTTTATCGATCAGGTGTACAAATTCGTGTATCGCTGTATTCTGTCCGTCCTTTGGATTTTTAAATCCATACTCCAGGGCTGATTTAGATAGGATCATCTGTCCATTCATCGCACCCTCTCCGACCATCCCCATAATATTTCGATCGGCATGCCCCTCAAATTCATAGGCCGTATTGAATTGTGCGGGATACACCATAATATTTGTCAAGTTAGGATAGGTCCATTTCTTAAAAGCAAAAATTGGTATAATTGCACTCGCTGCAATCATCATATAATCTTTTAGTTCCACTTCTACCCCTACACCTTCGATTTTGACGATATCCAAAAATTTCAGGCAGCGCGCTTCAAATTCTGCCTTATCCGCGACCGATAAATTACGATAATAGGCAACTTCCTTTTCTAAAATTTCCTTGCCTTCGTCGCTTAGCACACGTTTAATGGCCTTGCTATTTTTGGCCGTACGATTTAATAAATAATAAACGACATAAATAGTTACTGGTATAAGCAGTACAATGAAGAGTTTTCCTATCATATTATTTGATCTTGACCCATTTAGGATCCCGAGCTTGCAAATTACGCAAAAAGCCTTTAAAATGGGAGGTTCCAAATAAGATTAAAATCTTCTGCTGCGGCGCATCAGCAACTAAAGAAGCAAGATTCTCTTCTCTTTTTTTCATCACAAATTCCCGATCAAACTTATTCTTTAAGCTTGTTTTTGCTGGCTTGCAGGAATAAGGCTCATTGAGCGGCGTTTTATAATCGCATGGATCAAGTGTAATGGTGCCATACAGGTATTCAAACTCATCAAGAAGCTTATTTTTAGGAATATCCGCATTGACTGCTGTTTCATAGTTAACCAGGAAAAAGGAATAATCGGGCTGGCTAATAATGCGTTGGCCGAGTTTGCGGTACATTGGTGAACGAAGAACTCTTGTGGTGTCGCCCGGAGTTTCTATACACTGCTGCAGGCCCAAGCGATTGCCTGTCAGCTTGCGGAATTTGCGATCATAAAGATCCCGCTGTGCCGCACTGTCCACCTGATAGGCTATACTTTCATAGAAAACAACATAGCCAGATTTTTGGAGTGAATCCACAGCCCGCTGGATCTGATCATAGTATACACGTGTTCCCAAATGCCGCATTGGGATATAAACGACTGTTCGATCTCCGTTGCGGAGTTCAAATTTCCGCGAGGCATCACGCAAGACACCGCTACCCTGAACCATCAAGGAGGTATCACAACCTACCAAGACAAATAGCATAAAAAAAAGGGAGATAATCTGTCTCAATTGCATACGATTTTATTAGAATAAAATGCTTTTAGAAAGCAAAGACAGTACCATGAAATGACTCTTTCCTAACTACAGACAGATTCCGCCTGCAGGTCATTTGCATTTCATCATACTTTTATTAAAATAACTTGCAATAATAACAATATATTATCTCCCTTGTTCTATAAATTTTTAGAGGGTTGTCAATCCTATTGTCGTTCCATTTGGAATAACTGCATTTTTTTTGACCACCACAATTCCGTCACAAATGGTATAAGTTGGATGATTTGCATTCAGCAGATGAGGTCCGCCATTGATCCGGACATCGTTACCGATACGACAGTTTTTATCCAAAATGGCGTTCTCGATATAACAGCGCTCTCCAACACCGACCACAGGTATATTTTTCCGCTTTGCATCCTCCATATCGACGAGATCTTCGTAATAATCGGATCCCATCATATAGGTTCCGCGCACCACTGAACCTGTACCGATCCTTGAGCGTACCCCCACTACAGAACGGTCTATTTTATCGGCCTGGATAATACAGCCATCCGAAATGACAGAATTGATTAATGTTGTCCCCGAAATTTTCGATGGCGGCAACATCCTTGGGCGTGTGAAAACAGTATTTTTGTCAAATAGGTTAAAGGCCGGGATATTATCAGTCAGACCAATATTGGCTTCGTAGAAAGATCCGATTGTACCGATATCAGTCCAGTAGCCTTCAAATTGATAACTGAGGACTCGACTTGTATCAATCGCATCTGGAATAATTTCTTTTCCAAAATCCATTCCCCGATTTTCTTCAAGCATGCATTTCAAAACGCCTTTTGAAAAAACATAGATCCCCATAGAAGCCAGGTATTCCCGCCCCTCACTCTTTAAATGGTCGCTCACTTCTGAACTCCAGTCCACCAGCTGTTCACTATTGGGTTTCTCGATAAAAGAGGTAATATGGTTTTTCTCATCCGATTTCAATATTCCGAAACCAGTCGCATCTTTGCCATTTACCGGAATAGTCGCAATAGTCAAGTCACCTTCATTCTCAACATGGAAGTCAACCAAAGCATCAAAATCCATTTGATATAGCTGGTCTCCCGATAAAATCAGTACATAGTCATAATCAATGCTGGCCAACTTACGGAACGACCGTCGCACGGCGTCAGCCGTACCCTCGAACCATTTATCACCATCATTGGTCTGTTCTGCAGCCAGGATATCGACAAAACCTTTACTAAAAATACTAAAGTTGTAGGTATTCTTAATATGGGAGTTGAGCGACGAAGAATTGAATTGTGTCAACACAAAAATCTTGTTAAAACCCGAATTAAGGCAATTCGAGATGGGAATGTCCACCAAGCGATACTTCCCGGCAATAGGAACTGCTGGTTTAGACCGTTGATCGGTCAATGGATACAGACGTGAGCCCCTTCCTCCGCCCAAGACGATAGCTACTACATTGTGACGTGACATATCAAATTAAATTATTTGGTTATATAGACTTATATACTTCGCTGCAGATTTATCCCAAGAAAAATCTAAGCACATCATTTTACGTTGATTCCCTTCAAACTGCTTTTTACTTTCGTAAAAATTTATAGCCCGTGCAATAGCTTCCGTAATTTCAGTTATTGCCAGACCATCAAAACCAACACCGTATCCATCATTTTCCAGATCGATTACCGTATCTTTCAATCCTCCCACCCGATGAACAATAGGCAATGTACCGTATTTCATTGCATAAAGCTGATTCAGCCCACAGGGCTCAACGCGGGAAGGCATTAAAAGAAAGTCCGCACTGGCATACAGCCAATGGGCGAGATTTTCATCATAACCAAAGAACACATCAAAATTTTCAATTCCATCATCGACGAGTGATTTCACACGCGACTGGATAACTGGGTCTCCGGCACCCAGTATAAATATACTTAATCTGTCGCGATATTCCGCTGTCAGATTCAAAATTATATCGGGCAGCAAGTCAGCACCTTTTTCCGTTGCAAAACGACCGATAAAAACCAGCAACGGGAGCTTGGGATTGATCTTGTATTGCTGTGCCAAGGCTTGTTTGTTTTTCAACTTCCCCGCAAAAGCTTGTTCGGTACCGTAATTTTCCATCAGGGTATAATCGATTTCGGGATCCCAGATTTCCCAGTCAATCCCATTGACAATACCAACCGATTTATGCCGTTCATCATAAAACAAATGCTGCAGACCATTGGCTTCCACATAGAGCTCTTCCAGATAACCTTCGGATACCGTTGTGTAAGCATCACAGCATTTAATCAAGGCAGCGAGTGGGTTGATTAAGCCATCCCAGTCCAGAAGCCCCCATTTCCAGCTATCAAATGCTGGCAGTAAAATAGCTTTGCTCCAATGTGTCCAGCCCTGATACTGCCCATTATGTACGGTGGCTACTGTCTTAACATCCGCCAGAAAATTATAATCATTGCTGTATTTCATCAAAAAAGGCACTAAACCAACATGATGATCGTGGCAATGCACAATTGTTGGAATAATATTTTTTTCCTTGAACCAATTTAAAACAGCATGTTGAAAAGCAATAAATTGCTCTCCTTCATCCGGATAACAATATACCTCCTCTCGGTCAAGTTTGCCCGGAATCTTAATCAGATAAAGTTCAAAACCAAGTGTATTTTTGTTTTCCTTATATACGCCATAATTCAACAATTCAGATCCCTGATAAAAAGTGCCTTCGTGAACTAGACTAAAATCATGATCCCTAACAAACGTTCGGTTATACCAAGGCATGACAACCGCCGCCTCCCAACCGAGCTTGGTTTGGTATTTGGGCAATGCACCCACAACATCCGCGAGACCACCTACTTTGGCCACAGGATAACATTCAACACTCAAGTGAAATACTTTCATTCTTCTTTTAGACCGTGAAATTTTACAACCATATTTTATACAGGAATACGCTCTCCTTGCTGAATTGGATTTGTTTCCTTGACCTCTTTTTTCCTTTTGAGAACATAGCCACCTAGCGGAGGCAAATGCAGCTGAGCCGACTGTACATGATTCATCCAGTGCAGATGTTCGCTATGGAAAGGTGGGTTGTTAATTCCAGAGCCGAAATATTTCAGTTCATCAGAACTCAAAACGACTTCCCACTCGCCTGCATATGGAAGTCCGATACGGAAATGCTCCCGCACCACAGGTGTCAAGTTGAGGACAACAACGGTATCGTCCCAAGAGTCGAATCCTTTTCGCCAATAAACCACAACGGAATTTTCACGGTCACCGGCATCTATCCATTCAAAACCTGAAGCATCAAAAGCTTTTTGAAAAAGGCTTGGCTGCGTACAATACACACCATTTAGATCCGAAACAAATTGCTTCATCCCCTGATGCGGAGCAAACTCCAATAGATGCCAATCAAGCGATTGATTGACATTCCATTCCGAGGTCTGACCGAATTCACCGCCCATGAACAACAGTTTAGTTCCCGAAAAGGTATACATAAAGAGATACAATGCCCTGAGATTGGCAAATTTCTGCCATTCGTCTCCCGGCATTTTATAAATCAACGATTGTTTTCCATAAACGACCTCATCGTGGGAAAGCGGCAGCATAAAATTCTCATGAAAAGCATATACCGTGGCGAATGTCAACCGGTCATGATGATACTTCCGGTTGATCGGATCTTCTTTAAAATAATCCAGAGTGTCGTGCATCCAGCCCATCATCCATTTCATTCCGAATCCCAATCCACCAGCGTACGTTGGCCGGCTGACACTCGGCCAGGAAGTCGATTCTTCAGCAATTGTCTGCACATGTGGAAAATGTTCATAAACCGCCTCATTCAATTCTTTTAAAAATTGTACAGCTTCTAAATTTTCATTTCCGCCAAATTCATTTGCAATCCACTCCCCTTCATTTCTGCTGTAATCCAGGTACAGCATCGACGCTACAGCATCCACCCGGAGGCCATCAATATGAAAACGGTCCAGCCAATAAAATGCATTACTGATCAGAAAAGACCGCACTTCATTGCGCCCATAATTGAAAATATAAGATTGCCAATCGGGATGGAAACCTTTCCGTGGGTCTTCATGCTCGTATAAACTAGTTCCATCAAATCGATAAAGACCGTGGGCATCTCCCGGAAAATGAGAAGGAACCCAATCCAAAAGCACACCTATGCCAGCAGCATGCAATTCCTCGATCAGATACATGAGATCTTGCGCGGAACCGTAACGCGAACTCGCGGCAAAATATCCCGTTATCTGATATCCCCAGGAAGGGTAATAGGGATGTTCCATCAAAGGCATAAATTCGACATGCGTAAAATTCATTTCCTTGACATAGGATACAAGCTGAACAGCAATTTCCCGATAGCTCAGTAAGGTATCCGGACTTTCGGGATCCCGGGACCAAGAACCCAGATGTACTTCATAAACCGACCAAGGTTGATCCAATCGATTTTTTAGGACCCGTTCCTGCATCCACTGCTTGTCATTCCATTCATACCAAGTCGAGTGAACAACTGAAGCAGTTTTTGGTGCAACTTCCCATTTAAACGCAAATGGATCACCTTTTTCAAGCTGTTCGCCCGAATAGGTCTGAATAACATACTTGTATGCTTCACCATTTCCCAGTCCTGGAATAAATCCTTCCCAGATTCCGCTACCATCCCAGCGCACATAAAGCGCATGGCGCCCCTTATCCCAAAAATTGAAGTCACCGGTGACAGCGACAGATTTTGCATTTGGAGCCCAAACCGCAAAATAAACGCCTTTTTCACCGTTTACTTCCAGTTCATGTGAACCGAACTTTTCGTATAATTTGAAGTGCTTACCCGACTGGAATAAGGCGACATCAAATTCAGAAAATAGACTATGCGGAATTACTTCATTGGCCATGTTTAACCTTCTATCAATATGTTATCAAATTCTCGTGCGACATTAATCCAATATCGCCCCTTTTCATCCTGTTGTACTTTTGTTTCTATACCATCTGTCTTGACCTTCTTGATCTGGAATGGTAAACCAATTAACTGTAATTTATAGTGTTCGTACCGTTCGGTAAAAAGACCATCGCTGGTTTGTTTGATCGACAAGGAATCTTTAAGTCCCGATACTGTAAAACATTTCTCGAGATAAATATCCTGCTCATATGCAAAGGTATCGCCATGATCTGAATACACATACGAACGGGTTACCCCCTCGGCGAAGTAAACATTCAATTGCAACTCCTCAATCTTCTTTTCTCCAGTATATTGCATAACAGGATACTCAGGGATAACAGATCCACCACGGACAAACATCGGCATTTCATCCAATGGAGTGGCGATCGTATGTTCTTTACCGCCGACGTAGGTTTCATTGCTGAAATAATAAAACCAATTCCCTTCAGGCAGATAAACGATCTTGCTCTTTTGGCCAGGCTGCAATACCGGCGATACCAAAATCTTATCACCAAAACAGAATTCCTCTTCCCGCTGCCAATTGGTCGGAATATGCTGTTCGACCATCGATATGGGACGTAAGATCGGATAACCGTATTTTGTTTGTTCCCAAAAGCAAGTATAGATATAAGGCAAAAGCTTATACCGAAGCTCAATAAACTTCCTATTGATCTTTTCCCAATCTTCACCAAAGCTCCATGGCTCGCGGTCGCGCGTATCGCCGGCAGAGTGCACCCGCATAAAAGGCGAAAAGACACCGAATTGCATCCATCTCGTAAACAATTCGCCATCAGGCTCCCCTGTAAATCCGCCGATATCCGTTCCACAAAAGGACATCCCGGAAGTAGACAGACGCTGTAGCTGCAAAGTCCCCAATTTGAGATGCTCCCAGCTCGCCAGGTTATCGCCTGTCCAAACCGAAGAATAACGTTGCGTACCAGCATAAGCAGCCCGGGTAATCGTAAAAGGCCTTTTGTTTTTATACAGTTTCTTAAGGCCGTCATAGGTCGCTCGGACCATCTGCATACCATAGATATTATGCGCCTTTCGGTGTGAGCCGCGGTGCCCATCATACTGGTGGCGCACATCGTCTGGAAAAGTTCCCCGCCCAAATACAGCAGGTTCATTCATATCATTCCAGAATCCGGCAACGCCATCTTCGACAAGCCCCTGATAAAGTGTTCCCCACCATTGGCGAACCTCCGGATTGGTAAAATCAGGAAACTGACAACGCCCGGGCCATACAAATCCTTCCATAAAATAATCATCCCCCCGACGGCAAAAATATCTATTCTCCTTCCCTTCCCTGAATACCCAATAGTTTTCATCCACCTTGATACCCGGATCGATCATAACGACCGTTTTAAAGCCGTCATTTGCCAAATCGCTGATCATATTTTTAGGATTTGGGAAATACTGTTTATTCCAAGTAAAACAGCGATACCCCTCCATATAGTCAATATCAAGATAAATGGCATCGCATGGAATTTGCCGCTTTCTAAATTCCTCGGCAACCTTACGGACATTGGCTTCTGGATAATAGCTCCAGCGGCATTGATGATACCCTATCGCCCACAGCGGCGGCAGATAATGTGTACCTGTCAACGTATGGTACCGACGGATCACATCGATAATATGCGGACCGTGAATGTAATAATACTGCAGTTCTCCGCCTTCGGACCAAAAACTCGTTTTTCCCGGATCTTCTGCCGCGAAATCAAAATAGGTCTTGAAGGTATTGTCAAAGAAAATCCCATAGGCTTCACCATCTTTTAAACCAATATAAAACGGAATAGTTTTATAAAGTGGATCCTGATCGTACGCAAAAGCGTAGGTATCTGAATTCCAGTTCTTAAGTCTTTTCCCTCTAAGGTTCAATTTAGTCGCTTTATCGCCGAGTCCATAAAATGCTTCGCTTTCAAAAGCAACTTTTGTACTGTAAACATAATAACCGCCAAAATCGGGGTTCTCTTCCCAGTGCATGGGTGCTAAATCTGCGTTGAACAGGTTACCGGCACGGTCGGAGAAAGAAATCAAAAAGTCATTCTTATTAATCTTACAGGAAATGGTGTTTGTGTGGACTAGGTAATGGTCAGCCTCCTCCTTACATTGATGTATACTGACGCGGTGGTCTTTCTTAGCCAGTGCATAGGAAAAGTCTTCCAAAAATGTCCCCTGGGGTGCCAGCCTGACCCGTACAATTTCATCGGTAACGATTTTGATTTCCACCTTCGCTTTACCATCAGAAAAATAATAGGACTTATCATTTTGATTGTGAGCTACGATAGCTTCCAGATACTTCTTTTCAATTTTAGGCAGATCCAATACCGGATTATTCACATGATGCATACTTTCCAAAGTACCATCATTTTCCTCCTCATTTAGTGTGGTTTGATTTAGGTTGTCGTCTTCAAGCATAGTTGTAATATGTTAAAATGTTTCTGAAGGCTTAATTCCTCTTTAAGATAGAAAATTAATCCTGCGCCGGCAACAAAACAGAAAAAAAAATCCCGCCTATTCCGATAGGTGGGATTTTTTCCAGCAACTGTGGATAAATAGCTACAGCTACTTCACGAAATGCGCACGGAGCATCCAAGCCATTTTTTCATGCTTTTCCAACAGTCCGACCAAAAAGTCCTCCGTACCATTATCTGCTGTGCCCTCAACCACCGCAAGGTCCGCACGGATTGACATCGCAATAGCTTCGTGGTCAGCCAGCAATTCTTTATAATAAGACTGGCTATCTGTCTTCTCCGAAGTAGATTCCGTTAAGCGGGTTAGCTTCAGATATTTATCAAATGTACCTACAGCGTAATGACCCAGTGTACGCACACGCTCTGCCACTTCATCGATCACTTCAGCTAGTTCATCGTATTGAGATTCTAAAAATAAATGAGCGGCATGAAAATCCGCACCTTCCACATTCCAATGCGCATTACGTGTCTTCATATAGACGATGTGTTCATCTGCCAATAGCACATTTAGCAACTGTGCAACTTTTTTCAAGTCTGCATCTTTAATTCCAATTGAAGTTTTCATATTTAAATAATTATTGAGAGTGTTTATTTTCATTAGTCCCAATGAAACCGCTACACTCGCGTTGTTCTTTAAAAAGCCATATGGAATATCCAGATTACGTTTATCGGTATTTATGTTTTGCAATCGTGGATATTTCAATGTCTATTCTTTTGTTAACTATATGTATGAATTGCTTGTTTAAATTTACCCAAAAATGCCGTAAAAACCAAATAAGGCTACCTGCAAAAATTCATGTCAATTGCCCCAAATAATGTTATCGGAAACCTTTCGTTCATGAAACAGCGCAGAGGGGCCTTTAAGGGGAAAGAACAGAAAAAGCTGGCATGATGAGCCAAACAAGAAATGCGCGAAAGCAGCGGGCCGAAATCCATAAAATTGACATTTTTCCGATAAAACAGCGAACGTGATGTAATTTAAAGAACAGAATATTGTACTTTTGCCGACATATTATCTCGAGGGAAAGCTGTGGGCACAATGGACAACAACACTTATTTTCATACATTCAAAAAAGATATTTCAGGTATTGAACTTCCGGCGCGATTTACCTTTCCATTTTGCTATGAACCACACCCACTCGCCGTCATTGCTGCAAAAGAACTTCAACATTATATCGAAAATCAAGAAGACTGGAGCCATAATTTTGGCCTCGATGAAAAGTCGGAAGGATTGGCTATCGGAAAAATGTTTGGTGTCCTTGTTGTCAAAAACCAGCATGGCCAACTGGGTTACCTTGCTTCCGTGTCAGGAAAACTGGCAGGAAGTAACAAACATCGGTATTTTGTTCCGCCCATCTTCGACATGCTCGAAGAAAACAGTTTTTTTCTGAACGAAGAAGTGCATCTCAATGCGCTTAACCGAAAAATTGAACAACTGGAAAAAAGTGATGAACTGGCCAGTACAAAGCGTCATCTTGATTTACTGAAAGGCACCTGGGATAAGTCCCTGGATGAATTAAAAACAAAGTTAAGAGTTCAAAAAAAAGAGCGCAAAGAAACCCGGACGCGGCTGCGGGCAAGTCTATCGGATGAAGAATATGAACTGCTCATGGAAGATATGCGCAGCCAAAGTTTAAAAGACAAACAGCAGCTGCAGCGTTTTCAATACGATATGCACCTGGCACTGGAATCCGAAAGTATCCAATTGCAACAGATGCTGTCTGCAATTGCTGCATTGAAAGAGGAACGAAAAACACGGTCAGGAAACCTGCAGAAACAGCTTTTCGAAAAATATAATTTCTGTAATGCTAAAGGTGAGCGAAAAAATGTTGTTGCTGTATTCCATGATTTCGACAAGACAACACCTCCCGCTGGATCTGGGGAATGCGCTGCCCCCAAACTTTTGCAATATGCTTATGAAAACGAACTGACACCCCTTGCTTTGGCTGAATTCTGGTGGGGCTGTTCGCCAGCATCTGAAATACGCAGACACCAAAACTACTATCCTGCCTGCCGAAAAAAATGTGAACCTATTTTAGGCTATATGCTGGAAGGATTGGCTGTTGACCCAAATCCGATGCAACAGGAAACAACATTGGATGTAGAACTCCCTCAGATTTATGAAGATGAGGATATCATTGTTATCAATAAACCGGCAGAATTTCTATCTGTTCCAGGCATTTATGTAAAAGACTCGGTTTATAACCGGATTCTGCAACGTTGCCCAGATGCGGGCCCAATTATTATCCACCGGCTGGACATGTCCACCTCGGGTCTTTTGATCGTTGCCAAAAACAAAGAATCCCATCAGTTCATTCAAGATCAATTCATACAGCATACGATAAAAAAAACATACATTGCTTTACTCGATGGCGTTGTAGAAGCGGAATCAGGTTTTATTGATCTCCCACTTCGGGTAGACCTGGATGACCGGCCCCGTCAGATGGTCTGCTATACCTATGGCAAACCAGCACAGACGAAATGGGAAAAAATTGCGATAGAAAACAAGCAAACAAGAGTCAGATTCTACCCATTAACAGGACGTACACATCAGCTCCGTATGCACGCCGTACATCCAAATGGCTTAAATACCCCGATTGTCGGGGATGATTTATACGGTACAAAAGCAAACAGATTACACCTGCATGCCGCTTCTATTACCTTCGTTCACCCCCGTTTTAAAAAGGAAATGACCTTTGAAATTGAACCGGATTTTTAATAACGCTGACTATATCGTTACAAAAGTCAGTAAATAATCCATTGGAAAATCATCGGCAAGTCAAAATGTAATAGACAAATTATTGACCTAAATCAATAATTAACCACAAACAATTGACAAACAGCAGTTTACAAATACAACTGAATCAAATACCTCCCTTTATTACATTACAATAAAATTTTAATTATTCTTAATTTTTTATTTCCTTTGTTCACTGATTTTTTGATTTTAATACCTATAAAGTCAAAAATAAAGTAGAGACAAGAAAACAATTTTGAATTTTCAAGATTATAGCAATATAATGGAAGCTAAAATAAACGCAACAACCTTCATAACTAAACTCTTTTTTTCGATAACACTCGTGCTAACGGTGTCTTTGGCTTTTGCCCAAAACAAAACCGTGACCGGTACAGTTAAAGATGCAAAGACCAGGACTCCCATCCCCTATGCTACTGTAGCAGTCGTTGGTGCCCCCGCTTCTGCAGGAACCACCACTTCAACAAATGCAAATGGTGAATTTAAGCTGGTCTTTCCGACATCGTATGTGAAAATCAGAGCAAGTTACATTGGGTATGACAGTAAAGATGCTTTTGTTACGAATGATGCAACGCAAACAAAAGAAATTCTCATGGACCAACAGGACAACATGCTGGAAGAAGTCGTTGTTAAGGCCAAAAAGAAAAAATATAGCAACAAAGACAATCCTGCTGTCGCATTGATTCGCAAGGTCATCGAGAACAAGGAAAAAAATAGGCTTTCAGGTCAGCAATATGCTGAATTTGACCAATACGAGAAGATGTCCTTAGGGTTAAGCAATCTTTCGGAGAAATTTGTCAATAAAAAAATATTCAAAAACTATCAATTTCTTTTTGAAACGGACGACTCAGCGAAAACCGCCAACAAGTACGTGCTTCCTGCTTTCATAGAAGAAAAAATGTCGAAAGTGTACTACCGTAAAGATCCGAGCAAAACCAAACAATATATACTCGGTGACCAACGCGCGCAATTTGATCCCAAATTTATCGATAACGACGGTCTTACCGCCTACTTCAATAAATTGTATGAGCAAGTTGATATTTACGACAATAACATTTCATTGGTTACAAATCAGTTTTTAAGTCCAATCGCAAACTCAGCTCCTACGTTTTATAAATTCTTTATCACGGATACCATTAAAACTGTACAGCCGTGGTTGGTCGAATTAAGTTTCTTTCCGCGCAACAAGGCCGATATGTTATTCAAAGGCCAGCTGTATGTTACTTTGGACGGCAATTATGCCGTTCAGGGCGCCAACATGACTGTTGCTGATGACATCAACTTAAACTTTGTGCGCGACTTACAGATACAGCTGAAATTTGACAAAGACAGCAAAAGCCGTTTTTATTTAAAAACGAGCACTTTAGGCATAGATTTCTCCCTAACAGAGAAAGGCATGGGTATCCGCGGAAGCCGGACAGTAGATTACAATAATTACAAAGTCGGCATTCAACAACCCGATAGTATCTATGATGGTCCGTCGACGGTTATCGCCTATAATGTTGAGAATAAGAAAGCGACAAAAACATTGTTTGAAACTCAACGTCCACTCGCTCTTGCGCAAAATGAATTGAACATCTATCATAATATTGATACGCTACAGAAGATTCCTTCATTCCGTACATTCATGGACATTGCTGCGCTATTGTTATCTGGATACAAACAAGCTGGTCCCGTAGAAATTGGCCCCGTGAATACATTCTATAGTTTTAATCCGGTGGAAGGTTTCCGTTTACGTGTCGGCGGACGCACTACAGAGTCTTTAAGCAAGCGTTTCTATGCTGAAACTTATGCAGCTTATGGTTTTAAAGATCAGAAATGGAAATACTTTTTCAGTGGAACTTATGCGTTCAATAACAAATCGGTCTACTCCTTCCCGATGCATTATATCAGGGCTTCTTATAAAAAAGACACCAAGATTCCTGGACAAAAACTAGAGTTTATTCAGGAAGATAACTTCTTGCTGTCTTTCAAACGTGGCGATAACGACCGTTACATCTATGAGACAAACTATGGCTTAGAGTATAAAAAAGAATTTTTAAATCACTTAGCTATTGGAGCGGCATTTAATATTAACAGACAGACTCCTGCCGGAAGCCTGACCTACCAAATGGTAGATGCCAACAATGAAAGCAGACTGTTTAATGAATTGAACTCGACAGAATTGTCTGTCAATTTTAGGTATGCTCCGCATGAAGAGTTCTATCAGGGAAAAATCTATCGGACACCTATTTTCAATCAATATCCGATCTTTACGTTCAATTACACGGCTGGAATCAAAGGACTAGCCAAAGGTGAATACAATTATCACAACTTTAATGTCGGTGCATTCAAACGCTTCTATTTTAGTCAATTTGGATTTGCTGATGTTACGGCAGAGGGTAATTATATCGCAGGGAAAGAAATTCCATTCCCTTTCTTAACGATCCATCGTGCTAACCAGACTTATGCTTATCAATTGAACTCGTATAACTTGATGAACTTCCTGGAGTTTGTCAGTGACCATAACGCTTCATTGAATGTGCAGTACTACATGAATGGTTTTCTGCTGAACAAAATTCCATTGATCAAAAAGCTTAAATTGCGCGAGGTATTTAGTTTCAAAGGTGTATACGGTGGACTGCGTAAAGAAAACAATCCTGACGACCCGAATTACGGTTCAAAGGTATTCACTTGGCAGCACGATGCAAATGGCGTACAGAGCTCCTATACGTTCGGTTCAGAACCTTATATGGAGGCAAGTATAGGTCTATCCAACATTTTCAAAATATTACGTGTGGACTACGTAAAACGTCTAAATTATCTTGATCACGTCGATGCACCAGCTTGGGGTATTCGTGCACGGGTCAGATTTGACTTCTAATAGTTTCCATAAATTTATAGTATAATTGGGACCGTGTCAAAGAGCGTATGACACGGTCTTTTTTTTTGAAAGTGCCTGTTGTTATTGACCAGAAAAAACCTTCTTTCGCTTTCATTGCTGTGGCGTCTGCGAAGTCATGAGGAAGGGAAAGATTCGGACCTGCTTCGTACCTAATTCGGATGAAATACAGATATTGTACAGATCCTGACCAGATTCCGACCAGACCCTGAACAGGAATTATCTGGTCGGAAACTGGTCAATAATGGTTACCAGACCATCCGTACCCGAACATGGTCCGAACACAGTACGAAGACAACCTAAAAACAGCACGAGCACTGCAGACACAAAAAAACATATCTTATAAACAAAAAATCCCCCTTGTCTATAATAACAAGGAGGATAAAATTAGCATATGACGATGGTTAGTTTTTTTGTTTAAAGGCATCCACACCAGCCTGTAAGAATGCTTTGTATTCCTCAATATTATAGTTGGCACCACTTTGGGGAACCAGCACTTTACCGGCTGGATCGACAATAACATACAAAGGCTGTGAATTGCTATCAAATGTAGCCGCTTGAAAATCGCTATTTTTCTTACCGATGGTATTGATCTTTTTACCACTATATGTTGAAACAAATTGTTCATTAGGTTCCAGTTCTGTCTTGTCATCTACGAAAAGTTCAGCCATGACAAACTCTTCCTTAAGCAATTTGGCCACTGCTGGGTCGGTCCATACGTTTGCTTCCATTTTACGGCAGTTGACACAGTTCCACCCTGTAAAATCGATAATAACCGGTTTATTCAATTCTTTTGCAGTCGCAAGGGCCTGATCGTAGTCATAGTAAGGATCAAATCCTTTTGGTGTACCGCGTTCGTGGAAAATCTCTGCATATTTCTTAACTTTTCCATCTGAATGTGCATTCCCACTGGCAGTCACCCCCGAAGATAGATCAAAATCCTGTGTTGCCGATGGCGGTAAAAAAGCAGAAATTGATTTTAAAGGTGCCCCCCATAGTCCCGGTACCATATACACCACAAACGAAAAAACAACAATAGCCAGAATAGTTCGCGGAACAGATAGGAATTTCAGCTCGCTGTCATGGGAGAATTTAATCTTGCCAATCAAGTAAAGTCCCATTAAAGCGAAGATGGCAATCCACAGGGACAAAAACACCTCTCGATCCAACCAGTTCCAATGATAGGCTAAATCGACGTTGGATAAAAATTTCAGCGCTAAAGCAAGTTCCAGAAAACCCAATACGACCTTTACACTATTCAGCCAGCCACCAGATTTAGGCAAGGACTTAAGCATGGAAGGAAACATGGCAAACAATCCAAATGGTATTGCCAGGGCAATCGAAAATCCCAACATCCCAATTGCTGGCCCTAAGCGTTCACCTTTTGAGGCTGCCTCCACCAGCAATGTTCCTATAATCGGACCTGTACATGAAAATGAGACCAACGACAAGCTAAAGGCCATAAAGAACAAGCCGACTAGACCGCCCTTATCTGATTTGGCATCCATTTTATTAACGAAAGAGCTCGGTAAGGTAATTTCAAATGCACCAAAAAACGAAGCTGCAAATCCAACCAATAACAAAAAGAAGATGAAGTTGAAAACACCATTTGTCGACAGCGCATTGAGCGCATCAGATCCAAATGCGATCGTGATAATCATTCCCAGTGCAACATAAATGATAATGATAAATAAGCCATACAGCAGGGCTTTACTGATACCGCTTGCGCGGCTCCCGGCCTGTTTGGTAAAAAAACTTACTGTCAATGGCAGCATAGGAAATATACAAGGCATCAATAAAGCAGCAAAACCGCCTATCAGGCCCGCAATAAAAATACTCCACAGCGACTTTTTTCCTTCAGGCTCGGCTTTGTGTACCTTAGCTCCCGATTGGGCCGCCGCTTTAACTGAGTCGGCTTTTACTGTAGCTGTATCCGGAGATTCTTCAAAAGACAGAGAGTCTGGATTTATTGTACCATCAGTAAATTCAACCCCCTCCAAATTGTTCGTTGTATCTGCTTTTGCAAACATGTATGCAGGCGCAATCAGCAACAGCAAAAGGATTAATAATTTGAAATTGACTTTCATTTTTTGTTTTTCTTAGGTATAAATTGGTTTTTGAATAAATGAAACCCGAGGAGCTAGAGACTCCCCGAGTTAACTATAAACATATGAAACTAAATCTTTTTAAGCGCCAAATACTGGATTTGGCAGCCTACAAATCGGTTGAAAACCTGAAAAATCGACATCCGTAGAAAGATAACCTTCTTTTACAGGCTCCTCTTTCACCAAATCGGTACTTAGGTATTTTTTGTTATCATCACACAATAGAGTGACCACTACAGCCTCATCACCCAGCTCCTGCTGCAATTTAATTGCTCCGATCACATTTGCTCCCGATGAGATACCAACAGCCAGCCCCAATTGCCGCGATAGTTTTTGTGCCATGATAATGGAGTCACCGTCATTCGCGCACACGACAGTGTCGAGTTCATCCAAATCCACAATCGCAGGAATAAATTCATCGGATATGCCCTGAATACGGTGTGAACCCACTTTATGTCCTGTTGTCAACGTAGGACTTTCTGCCGGTTCCAACGGATGTACACGGACACTTGGATTTACCTTTCTCAAAGCTCGGCCCACGCCCATGACGGTACCGCCTGTACCCACTCCTGCCACAAAAGCATCTGCAACCAGCCCTTGTTCTTCCAGCTGCTTGACAATCTCGTAACCCGTGGTTTTCTCATGCGCTTCGGCATTATATTGATTTTCGAATTGTCGTGGTAGAAAAACACCACCTTGCGCTGCAAGCTCTTCACTTAAACGGATACTTCCCAAAAAACCACCTTCTTCTTTGCTTATCAATTGAATATCGGCACCCATACTCCGAATAATATCGGTACGTTCTTTACTCAGCCAGTTCGGCATAATAATCTTTACCTGATGACCAAGCGCCTTACCGATTGCTGAAAAAGCAATGCCTGTGTTTCCGCTTGTTGCTTCAATAACGACATCCGTTGGGCGGATCTGACAGTTCATATAAGCTTTATACAAAATATAAAGCGCCATCCTATCCTTTATGCTGCCGGTTAGATTGTAGTTCTCACATTTCACGAAAATCCGTCCCGGTTTGCCTCTGTAACTATACTGTAATTCCAACATGGGCGTATTTCCTACCAATCTCCACAGATGTTTGAATCTCTTGTCCAAAGCTGGTGACAAACATGCACTTAATAATTCTTGTTCAGCCATTTCTTATAAATGATTATTCTGTTGCAAAATTGGCTATTGACAAGATAATATTCAATACAATGCTATAAATTCAAGAAAAATTAAATTAAAACTTACACAAGTCAATAAATAATTCAGAACAATAGCGTAATTTTACAACTGTACCGAAAATATTCAGATTATGGAATTGGATGAAATAGATGTAAAATTATTACGCCTTCTGCAGCAGGATGCATCCCTGAGCAATAAAGAACTATCTTTTGAGCTCAATAAGTCTATAGCAGCTGTACATGAGCGAGTTAGAAAACTTAAACGACTGGGCTATATAAAAAAAACAGTCGCAATTCTGGATCGGCACAAGATCGGCATTGGACTGATCTCCTTTTCCCAGGTGTTTCTCAAAGCACATACTTTTGAAGTGTTGAATGAATTTGAAAAAGAGGTCGCTAAATTCCCGGAGGTTATGGAATGTTATCAAATGGCAGGTTCTTATGACTTTATGTTGCGTATTGCAACCAAAGATATGGATGCCTATCATATTTTTCTGCGGCATCGACTGGCCGTACTGCCCCAGGTAAACACTGTTCAGACTTATTTCGTATTATCGGAGACAAAAAGCGAAACCGCTTACCCTCTTTAATGCCGTATTATCAAACAAAAGCTTCATGAGTTCGCAGACACCGACAGCAATAGAAGCGAAAGAAGGTTCTTTCTAGCCAATAGGATCAGACATTTTCAGAAAAAATCATTGCTGTATTGACCTGAGACAGGAATCTAGACTAATACAGCAATGAACGGTGATTAATCGAACAACAAGGTACCCGTCACATTCCAGCTGCTGAAACTTGTCCCTTCCGGGGCTCCCTGTGGAATCTGCACCTGCATCTTGTAATCTCCGGCTTTTAAATCACCAAAATCAATGTAGATCGGCGGCGTCACCGTGCCCGGGCACCAATTGGAACGACTCAGATCGGACGATGACAAACCTGTAGCAAAATTGCCTGAAGCTGGATTCGACAAGCGATACGAGCCGCAGTCATTGCGCCAAGGCGTGTATTTGAAGCGTAAGGAGTCGTTCAAAAAAATGCGGTTTTCTTTAGGGACAAACTCATCACCGTTTCCCCAGCCTCCATGCCCTGTGGTAATATAGCGTAATTGCACATTTTTAGCGTCCTGATCCAAATGAAACGCAACTGTAAGACCTTCCTCCTGGTCAAACATAGATCCGTACTCCTGACCTGCCATTTCCATCACGTTGGTAGTGGTGAACAAAGACATTGTCTTTTTCAATGTACCCTTCGACTCGGCATCAAAGCCCGGATGAATGGTTAATTCCACACTCACTTCATGTCCATTCTTATCGTAGTTGCCAATGAAGGCACCAATATAGACTTCCTGCTCGCTCAGCATACCCGCCAATTCAGATATATCCTGGCGATAAAGCACCGAATCCTGCCAAACCTTATCCTTTAACTGAAGATAGTTAAACTGCTTAACACCAAAAGGTGTAAAGAAACGCATCAGTTCAACAATCGGCTCAAAAGAAGCTGTTTTCACAACCCCTTGATAGGATTTACCATTTCCATTTTCATACTTCGGAAGCGTGTTCATCCCGTTTTTCATACCGTCCAGAAAGCTCTGCGACTTGTTGGCCGGGATCACAAATACCGAACCTGTACGGTCATAGGCATCGCCCTTTGATTGCTCGATCAGCTGGACAAATACGTTATCACTTGTTTTAATTTTTGGGATTTTCACCTTTTTCACGATCACGGTACCATTGGCAAACCGCAAAATAGAATCTGATTTTGCATCATCCGAAAAACGGATCCTCTCCTTCCGAAAAACAGGTATCTGAATGAAACGATTTTTCCAGATGAGGTCCTTGTAGGAAAGTTCATCGTAAGGTTTTTCGTTCCCTTTCAGCTTCAGTTGATCTGGCACTGTTTTTACTTTTTCCACTTTTGTAGCAAAGGTCCGTGTATTGCCATTCCGAATGACCTCGAGGACCAAACCAAGGTCCTGCCCGAGTTCCGTAGGCGCCCCCTTTACCCCCAGTTTATCCGTATACCAGACTTCAATCTTATTCGAATTGATGCTGGTTTCAACTTTCTTGCAAGGATAACCTAAGATCGTTTTGGTTTCATTGGTGGCATTAAATTTCTGTTTGGAAAGCGCAAGTGAATCTTTGGTAAGAATCAACGATCCATCTTTCAATTTAGCGATTTTAAGCAAGGTATTGATGCCAGAACGCTCCACGACAACCCGTTCATAAGGAGGCGACAGCTGTCCTTTCATCTCTTTCTCCGAACTCACAAAAGTCTCCTTCTCATTGGCATATACGAGAATAGCGTTTTGATTGGCAGGTGTATTCCCATTGAAACTTTGACTATATTGAATGACATAGCCCGGCAGCTTTTGTGCCTGTGAGGCCAATGACATACATAAAATAGCGGCAAAAAGGATACTTTTCTTCATATCATCTGTATTGGTTTAGATGCAAAAATAAGAAAGGCTTTAGGAATTCCTAAAGCCTTTCTTATTTTATGCTAAAACGTTTATTTAATCAACCAGATATCCAGTAGATAAAACAGGGCAAAGATAACCGAGGCATAGCCATTAGTCGTCATAAAGTCGCGGTTGACGCGGCTTAAATCTGTTGAAGAAAACAGGGTATGCTGATAGATCAGCAGCGCACCGTAAAAAACTACACCTAAATAATAAATCCAGCCTACTGGCATCAAAAACGCTGGTATCAAGATAAATATAAAGGAAAACACATGCAAGCATTCCGAAACACGCATCGCCCCTTTCGTTCCTAACCACACCGGTATAGAATTAAGATGGTTTGCACGGTCAAATGCTTCATCCTGCAAAGCATAAATAATATCGAATCCACTCACCCAGGTCAATACCGCAAAGCCATATAACACCGGTACGGTAGCAAATTGCCCTGTGATAACCATATAAGCCCCTATTGGAGCCAATCCGAGTCCAGCCCCTAGCACAAGGTGGCATAATGGGGTGATGCGCTTCGTATAAGAATAAAAAAGCACAACGAAAAGCGCGACCGGCGAAAGCATGAAGCAAAGGGAATTGATAAAATACGTCGCGGCTACGAAAATCAGACAGTTTACGATCGTAAAAACCAACGCGTTTTTAGCAGAAATTTTTCCTGCTGGAATATCACGCATTGCCGTTCTTGGATTAATGGCATCAATATCTCGATCCAGATAGCGGTTGAATGCCATGGCGGCATTACGGGCCGTTACCATGCACACGAGCATCAGGCCTAATAATTTCCACGAAAATTCATATGTTGTTGTATGCAGTGCCAGAAAAAAACCGATAAAGGCAAATGGCAATGCAAATACACTGTGGGCAAATAAAACTAAGGATAAGTATTTTTTCATCTGAACTTAAAATCTAGGCTAAAACTGCTCGTTTCCATCCAGCTCAGGGCGGACAAATCGGCCATTAACTTCATCGATAGCCTGGAGAATAGGTTCATGCCCCATTTTCTTTTCCGCTGAAGTCAGGAAAATCTGCGGCACTTCTTCAAACCATTGCAGCAATGATTTTTTAAATTTAGCGATATTCGCATCGGATTTGACAGTCGATTGCTTGTCGGCCTTTGTAAACACAAGCATAAACGGCAAACCGCACTCACCCAACCAATAACAAAAGTCCAGATCGATCTTTTGTGGCTCAAGCCGGCTGTCTACCAGTACAAAAACGCATTGCAGATTATCCCGATGGGTAAGATACCTACGGATAAACTTTTCCCATTCATTGCGGCTAGTTTTAGAGGCTTTAGCAAAACCATAACCGGGCAAATCCACCAAATACCAAGTATCGTCAATGATAAAATGGTTGATCAACTGGGTCTTACCAGGCTTTTGAGAGGTCTTGGCAAGTCCCTTCTTGTTGGTCATTGCATTAATCAACGATGATTTACCGACATTTGAACGCCCGATAAAGGCATACTCCGGCAAAGCGGGGGCTGGTAATTTGTCAACTCTCGTGTTACTGCACACGAATTCGGCTTTTTTAACTTCCATGGAACAAAGGTACGTTAAATGAATCCCTTTGACAAGGTTTCTACGGCTTCTATTCCAGAAAAAGCATCACAGCCCATTTTACAGCATAGACAGAAAAATGTCGCTAATTATTTTTAACTTTCATTTTTATAGTTCATTAAATCTATTGGACGAAAAAATTAGCTATAAACAAGAATAAGTAGAAGATCATTAACCGAATAGAGAAGATCATTGAACGCTTAAAATCGAATCGAAGATTCGTTGCTAAAATCGATCGAATTGCTGTAACAATCCGTTCGTATTTCATACTAATACTAAAAAACAGTCATTTTTTGAGGAGAGCGACGCTTAATGCAACATACTCAAAAGAACAATTTAATTAAACCTTAAAAACAGATGTTACTCGAAATCAATCATGTCACCAAGGATTACGCCAATCACCGTGCATTGGACGATGTTTCCATTCAGATTCCAAAAGGAAAGATTTTTGGCTTATTGGGACCAAATGGAGCTGGCAAAACGTCCCTGATCCGAATTATCAACCAGATTACTGCCCCAGATTCGGGTGAAATCTTGTTTAATGGCGAAACCTTGGGACCACAGCATATTTCACAGATTGGCTATTTACCCGAAGAACGGGGTTTATACAAGAAAATGAAAATCGGTGACCAGATGCTCTATCTCGCCCAGCTCAAAGGACTTTCCAAAAAAGAAGCGCTACTACGCATCCACGACTGGTGCGAGCGCCTCGATATCTTATCCTGGTGGGACAAGAAAATAGAAGACCTGAGTAAAGGCATGCAGCAGAAAGTACAATTTGTCGCTACAGTCATTCACCAGCCACAGTTAATCATCCTGGATGAACCCTTTTCGGGATTTGATCCCGTTAATGCCAATATCATCAAAGAACAGATTCTCCGGTTGAACCAGGAAGGTGCAACCATTATCTTTTCTACCCATCGCATGGAGACCGTTGAAGAACTTTGCGACAACATCGCGCTCATCAATCGATCAAAAAAAATATTGGATGGTTCGGTAAAAGCAATTAAAAAAGAATACCGCAATCAAACCTATAAATTGGAATATATCGCCAACGAAGATAATTTTCTTCTATCCGAAGACACCATATTCAAGGTATTGGAGTCAACCAAGTCAGAAAATACATACACCACTACAATTCAGTTAAATAATAACGTTCATATCAATGATGTATTAATGCTTTTTTTACCAAAAATACAGCTCAATCAATTGATTGAGATCGTTCCTTCGATGTCAGATATCTTCATTCAGAACGTTACCCAAGTCTCACCTCTATCTCAAAACCATGCATAAAATATTACTTATTATTCAAAGAGAATACCTATCCCGGGTCAAGAAAAAATCTTTTATTGTCATGACCTTTGCTGTGCCCCTATTCTTTTTTGCGCTATATGCTGGCATGTTTTATTTAACAAAGAAGAGCTTCAAAGACGCCCACACCGAGGTATTTGTTATCGATAATCAGGGGGACTTTGCCGGAAAGCTCCAAAGCAATAAAAATGTAAGCTACACCGTAAGCAAATTAGACCTGCAGGCACAGAAAGCAAAGCTCAGCCAGAGCGAAGGAAAACAGTCGATTCTGTACATACCCAAAGATATACTCTCCGCCCAAAAAGCCGAACTCATTACCAGTGGAAAAACAAGTTTTGTGATCCAGGAGATCATCAGCGGACAGCTGGAGGAAATCATCCGTGAAAAGGAATATAAATCCAAGGGAATCGACCTGCAGATCATCCAGTCCATTAAACCCAAAGTCACCATAGACGCCAAGGAGATAACGGCAGATGGGGAAGAAAAAAACAGCAACACAGCCATCGCAATGGGGCTCGGTGTTGCCCTTGCGATCTTGGTCTACCTCTCCCTATTTCTCTACGGAGCGCAGGTAATGCGTGGCATTATCGAAGAAAAGAGCAATCGGATCATTGAAGTTATCATCTCCTCCGTCAAGCCCTTTCAGCTGATGATGGGTAAAATTGTAGGCATTGGCATGGTGGGACTTACGCAATTTGTCATGTGGCTGATACTTACGGGGGGCCTCTTCATTACAGCGACGGTATTGTTTGTCAATCCCCAAGATATGCAGGAGGTTGCCGCAAGCCAGCCCGGAGCAGCCAATATGAGTACCGTATCGAAAGCAGTCGCTCAGAATGATTCGGCTTCTATTCTTTCTTCGATACAGAGCTTTAACTTCACAGAAGTCATTATCTTCTTCTTTCTGTTTTTTATTGCCGGATACCTGCTTTATAGCGCGATTTTCGCTGCGGCTGGTTCAGCTGTCGATAATGAGACAGAGGCCAATCAGTTTTCCATGCCCATTACGATGCCCTTGCTCCTGACCTATATCCTTTCTTTCGGGGTTATTATCAATGACCCGAATGGTCCGATTGCGACATGGCTGAGTTTTATTCCCTTCACCTCGCCTATTGCGATGCTGGTCAGAATACCTTTTGGGGTACCTTTGTGGCAGATATTAACGTCCTTAACCTTACTTATATTGACCTTCCTATTGATCACTTGGGTCGCAGCACGTATCTACCGTGTCGGTATCCTGATCTACGGAAAAAAAGCAAGCCTGAAAGAAATTATCAAATGGTTTAACTACAAAGGTTGAGTCGATCAAAAAAGCCTGAACTGCTAGCAGTTCAGGCTTTTTTTTGGTACATATATCACGTGTCGGAAGATCTCGCCCAACACAGGCCGCTGATCATCTATACGGCACAGTTAATAGCGTAATTTCAATTTTTTAAAGACAAAATGCCATAACCATATTGGTCCCACCAGCAAAAACTGCAGGAATTGCGGTCCGGTAACTTTCTTTTTTTCCTTTCCTTTACCCAAAAACAGCATGATGATGGATACCAAAGCAATAGCCAAACACACCCAGATTACAGCAGGACCGCCATTCTTTTGCACATATTCCAGCTGCACGATAAAATAACTCATGCCTCCGATAGAGAATAAAATCGCGTAGGATAAAGTTGCCGAAAGCTTTAAATAATAGTAAATAACAATGGCGATGAAGAAAGACCCCCAGTTCAGAAAAGTATGCCAATTGAGTTTGACCAAGAATTCAAATTGTGGGAAAGGGATCATCCAGATACAGCCCATAATACCGAAAAATAATAAGGGTAAAAAGATGGCCTGAATAATACGGTTGGCTGGATCCTGAAAATTAGCGTCCAATTCCGCAAAATACTTATCTACGGGACGCAAAGGTTCAGCTTCTTGAACTTTCTTCTTTTGTTTCATTCGGCAAATTTAACAAATATTGAACATGCCCCACTCCTCCGGGAGAATAATTTGCTATTTTTTGGTCTGTCGCACGTCATTAAATACTTTCAAGCTTCACGGACTCGCTTACTCCCCTACTATTCCGTAATATTGCAGCATGAAGTCTTATAAACATATCTTATTCGATCTTGACGGAACGCTCACTGACCCCGCAGAAGGTATCACCAAATGTATTGCTTATGCACTGGAATCGAAAGGAATCCATACAGCAGACCTCAACAGTCTCAAATCTTTGATCGGTCCACCGCTCAAAGATTCCTTTATGCATACGTTTGGATTTGAGGAAAAGGAAGCGATCACGTGTGTCGACAAATATCGGGAACGCTTTTCGACAGTAGGGTTATACGAGAATATATTGTTTGATCGGGTACCCGAACTTTTGGAACAGCTAAAATCAAGAGATTACCATATTTACCTGGCGACATCGAAACCTGAAATATTCGCAAAAAAAATATTGAGTCATTTTGCAATCGATCAATATTTTGATTTTGCAGGTGGAAGTGCTTTGGATGATTCCAGACCGACAAAAACCAGTGTCATCCAGTATGTCATGGAAAACACCGGGCTGACGGATCCCCAAAACTGCATCATGGTCGGCGATCGTAAACATGACCTGATTGGCGCCCGGGAAACAGGGATGGATGCGATAGGAGTCCTGTATGGCTATGGCAGCCGGACAGAACTCGAACAGGAATCGCCCGCCTATTTATTGCACAGCGTAGCAGATTTAATTGAATTTTTCGAATAATAATAAAAAAGAGGGGATCCGGAAAGTCAAGTTAATCCCTTTGAGAATTGAATAGCTGAAATGATGCTGCAGGGGGATACGTATAAAATTATATAAAAAAGGGGCAATCCAGTGTGGATTACCCCTTTTTTATTGTCTACCTCATAGATCTATTTCGCGTAAGATACAGATCTCGTTTCGCGGATTACAGTAACTTTAATTTGTCCCGGATACGTCATCTCCGTTTGGATACGGTTGGAAATATCAGCGGCTAATATTTCTGATTGCGCATCAGATACCTTCTCGCTTTCCACGATCACACGAAGCTCACGTCCAGCTTGTATCGCAAACGTTTTTTCAACTCCAGGATAAGATAGTGCCAGATCTTCCAACTCTTTGAGGCGTTTGATATAGCTTTCTACCACCTCGCGGCGTGCTCCTGGACGTGCGCCGGAAATGGCGTCACAGGCTTGAACAATCGGCGATATCAGAGCGGTCATCTCGATCTCATCGTGGTGAGCTCCGATGGCATTGCATACATCCGGGTGTTCTTTATATTTTTCGGCAAGCTGCATACCTAAGATGGCGTGCGGCAGTTCTGGGTTATCATCAGGTACTTTTCCAATATCGTGTAGTAATCCTGCGCGTTTTGCATGTTTAACATTCAGGCCAAGTTCTGCAGCCATTGTAGCGGCAAAATTAGCAACCTCACGCGAGTGTTGTAAAAGGTTCTGTCCATAAGACGAACGGTAACGCATACGACCTACCATACGGATCAATTCAGGATGCAAACCATGGATACCTAAGTCAATGGCCGTACGTTCACCTATTTCAACGATCTCGTCTTCAATCTGTGTACGTGTTTTTGCAACAACTTCCTCGATGCGGGCCGGGTGAATACGTCCGTCAGTCACCAAACGGTGTAAAGCCAAACGGGCAATCTCACGGCGAACAGGATCAAAACCAGATAGGATAATAGCCTCCGGCGTATCATCGACAATAATCTCTACACCAGTTGCAGCTTCAAGGGCCCGGATATTACGACCTTCACGACCAATAATACGACCTTTGATTTCGTCATTTTCGATATTGAAAATAGAAACCGTATTTTCGATGGCAGATTCCGTTGCTGTACGCTGAATTGTCTGGATAACAACTTTCTTCGCTTCTTTTGTTGCCGTCAATTTCGCTTCATCTACGATATCCTTGATTTGAATCATCGCTTGTGAGCGAGCTTCTTCGCGCAAAGAATCCACCAGCTGGTTTTTCGCCTCGTCAGCAGTAACGCCAGCGATGCTCTCCAATTGTTTAATCTGTTGTAATTTGAGTGCTTCTACTTCTTCGGATTTCTTTTCATTCAATTCAACTAATTTATCCAGCTGTTTTTTCTTCGTATCCACCTCTTGCTTATCGCGATTGATGTTTTCCAGCTTTTGGTTAATTGACTGTTCTTTTTGTCTTAACGTATTTTCCTTTTGGTTGATGGTATTATTACGTTGATTGACTTCCTTTTCGTGTTCAGATTTTAATTGAAGGAACTTTTCTTTGGCCTCTAACAGGCGTTTCTTTTTAATGTGTTCTCCTTCCTGCTCTGCATCTTTCAGTATGCTATTTACCTTATCTTTGGCTTCCTGTTCTTGTTTTTTAAATAACAGAACCAATAGATAACGACCTATAACAACACCAACAATCAGAGAAATTATGCTATAAATTGCGATGTCCATGTATGTATAATTGTATTATGTATGTTTGTTTTTATTAATTATTTTAAATTCCAGTATAATCATTGGGCCTAATTCTGCTTTTCCTTTCGAACTGCAGCGAAGCCTCCCGGCTCATGATTAGGGTTTCATGACAAAAAAAAACCGCAATTAAATTTAAACAGGTCTCATGTATTATTAAACTTCGTGATTACATAATTAGGCTTAGATTATGACCCAGATGGCTTTCGCAAAATGGCCTATATCTTTTTGCGCCTGTAATATTGAAGCGTTAAGTTTAAAATAGTGACAACCCGAATTTAATTGCGGCAAATTCGTCGTTTAAGCTCTAAATATAAAGAACGTAAATTTATTTTTTAAAGAAATCCGTCAACAACTGATCAAGTTCCTGTACTGAATTTTCCAGCCCCACTTCGTGGTTCTGGGATTGCCGCTCTGCATTTAGCATACGCGTCGCAAATTGCAATACACACATGGACAACAAATCCTGCTTATCTCTCACAGTATAGTTTTCCTGCAATTCCTTTACTTTTTCATTTATCAATTTCGCAGCATGTCGAATCACTTCTTCTTCCGCGCTTTCCACCCTCAGGGGATAGACACGGTCTGCGATATTTATTTTTATGGAAATCTCTCCCATTTCTTTGAGCTTTTTAACGTTGTATTAGTTCTAATCCGCTTACACGTATTCCAACTACTTCAACAAACTAATACACTTGTCTATTTCCCGCACAAAATCGTTAATTTTTTGTTTTGTGTCAAGTATTTTTTCATTAATTGCTTCCTTATCCGTTTCAGAATCTAACGTACGGGCTACAGCCAGTGCTTTGACCTTCTCTTCCAATTGCTTGCTTTTATCGTTGCTCGCATCGAAAGCCACTTTTAAGGATTGTACCTCTAATTTAAGCAAATCATTTTCTTCTTGCAAGACTTCGCACAATTGAATTAAATTTTTCGTTTTCTCAACGATCAGATTCATTTGTGAAGACAATGTTGCCATATTATAAATTGAATATTACCAATTAATGTTGT